>ENA-OQMZ01000048-OQMZ01000048.1-human-gut-metagenome-genome-assembly--contig:-NODE-48-length-42338-cov-5.448769_pt1 | contig 42338 bp, 46 predicted proteins | sample MGYA00242621_ERZ504862 | MGnify/ENA primary metagenome ERZ504862 (study PRJEB26092, sample SAMD00036393) | human gut metagenome | host: Homo sapiens | study: EMG produced TPA metagenomics assembly of...
ACTTTCCAACAACATAAACTCCAAATATCATTTTGATAATATAAAGATACTTCTTTCTTACCCCAGAGCAAGATCCACCTGTGTTTAACAATATTGTCTTTCCGACAATGTTCTTTCATCAGGTTTTTATCTTGCTGGGGATTCCCCAAACCCATTCTTTCTATTTATGCCGAGGTTACTGTACACATTAGAGCAAGATCCACCCCGGTAATACCATATCGCTATTTTAGCATTATGGCATTTTCCGGATGTTGGAATCTTGCTAAGGATTGTGCTCCCTAGTTCCTCACATTCAGCATAAATATATAATTGGTTCCTCGAATTTCTTCGGTCACAGCACAGGGAGAAAAAATAGGCTAAACAGCCTATATCCCTGTGAAATCACCATGTGATTATAAAATAGCAAGGACAGGAAGTGTGGATACACTTCCGCAAAATTGCCAATTTCGGAGCCATATCCAAAATTGAAAAATACATAAAAATCAAAAATCCGAAACCTTACTCGATATCCAAATTTATAATTTTTACAGATTACAAAAAACCAATATGAAAATTTTACAAATTTTGTAACACATGTAAAATTCCCATATTGGTTTTCATTCATCTTTTATGGATTTGGAATATTCTATGTTTTCAAATATTTTACTTTGAGCAAAAAACAGCTCTATAAACTTTTATCATTGCATTTTCTGGTATAATTTCATCAACTCTCCCACACAATCTGCTTCCGTCATTTTTGTACTAAAGCCATACGCAGCCATAACAGCTTTATCATTTGCAGTATGTGCTCGTCGTAACTCGGCTGGCATTGTTAAAGGATCATATAAAGCCGCAAGATTACTACTAGGATATAATGTTCTTGCTTTCAAAATTTCCTGTGCCGATTTTTCAATTTGTTCCCGATTCTTCTCCGTTACTACAGGCCACGGAAAATTGTTATACACTATTGTGTTTGAATAACTATAATCACTTTTTAATCTTCCACACACTGCTCGCATCCATGCCATGTGAACATTCGACATCAATACACCAAATTCATAAAATGATGCATTGGGCATAGTGAATAATTTGTCTCCCGGAATAATTTCACCATCTAAATAATCCATTGGAATATATCTACGATTCTGAGAAGAAACTTTGGGAATCGCAATATATTGATTTTTATGTTCAAGTATTGATGCAAATAAAGTTGGATTCTCAGCCGCTTTTTTTGTGTTCGCTCTTGTACTACTAAGTCTAAATTCACGTACTTTATTCACTCGTTCTAATATCATCGGACATTTTTTTAATAATCCAGGATCAGCTCCAACAAGCCAAATACAATATCTCGGCTTTCGATCAATAAAATCTTTTCCCATCATATAATGTCTAAAAAACGGAGAAGCCTGTGGTTCTTTTTCCAAAAACTCTTCCTTTTCCTCTTCCGTCAATATTAAAAATCCACCATCAATTGCTTGCCCACCTAATGCTATTTCAGGAACATTACACAATGGTTTCATTCTTTTTTCAATGAATATATTTTCTGCATCAAGCAAATATCCATTAATATTATTCGCCGGAATTGCGTTCTCACCTGAATAAATTATTTTCTGCTTATTATTTACAGCTCTGCTAAAGCCAACAATTACACAATGAACATGCGCTTTTATTGACGCTTCACTATCCCATATAAATGTTCTGTATGCAAAATCAATGTGTACACCTGATTCAAAAAGCGGTTTCCAGAGAATCGAAACACTTTCTCCCTGTGTAATTGAATTAGTTGATACCAATGCTGCTCTGATATTATAATTTCCCATATAGTCAGCCGCTTTTTTATACCAGCAACTAACATAATCAAGATTTCCTATACTCTTCCATCCTTCAAATATCTTCTCAACATCTTCCTTCTGCTCCGACGCCATCCAACGTGCTCCTACAAATGGCGGATTTCCCATTATAAACGATAATTTTTCTGCAGGAATTACATCATTCCAATCAATTCTTAATGCATTTCCTTCTGTAATATTTACATATGTCTTTAAAGGAAGAAAATCGTCATTAAATCCATACACAATATTTTTCGTTTCTTCCAACATTTGAGATTCTGCAATCCATAAAGCCGTTTTCGCAACTGTAACTGCAAAATCGTTAATCTCTATTCCATAAAATTGCTGAATAGAAACTCTAATTGGATTATTTACCTCTACCAATGTCATTTGTCCGCCAACTTTTTCCTTTATCACCTCATTCTCCAAACGACGAAGCGACAGGTATGTTTCTGTAAGGAATTTCCGGAACCACACGCAGGATCAAAAAATGTAAGTGATGCCAATTTATTTTGGAATTCTTCCAATTTTTTATCTCTGGTACGCTTCACTTGAATTGCTCTAATACTATCAAATTCCTTCTGCAAATCTTCCAAAAAAAGAGGACTAATAACTTTATGAATATTTTCAATAGATGTATAATGCATTCCTCCTGAACGTCTGGTCTCAGGATTTAATGTAGATTCAAATACCGCTCCAAATATAGTTGGAGAAATATCACTCCAGTCAAAATCTTCTGACGCTTTTGTAAGAAGTAATTCTTTAATTTTCTCTGTAAAAGGTGGTATCTCAATAGTTTCATCAGCAAATAACCCACCATTTACATACGGGAACTGAGCAAGTTCTTCCTCTAAATACTCGTCTCGCTCTGATACAGGTGTATCCAATATCTTAAATAATTCTATTATAGCTCTCCGGCAATCCTTTACTTCATATGTTTCCAAATAATCATGGAACATATTTCTCTTTCCAAAAATACCAGCATCTTCTGCATACAAGCAAAAAACAATTCGCACACATAAAGCATTCAGGCTCTTTAGTTTATGCTCTCTTTTTTCTCTCTGCTCAAGTGTTTCATCCTTTTCCTTAATATCTGGTATACGATATTGTTTTAAAAACGCATCATAAATAAGCCCAACAATACCTCCTGCTTTTATTGATACTTCCATTTCATGCGATATTGTCTTTACTTCCTTTTTCACCAAGAAGTCCAACAATGGATATTTGCTTTGTAATTCATCTAAAGCAATCTTTGTCGGTTCTGGCTGTTTCTGGTTCATATCATAAATCCAAATTTCAGCAAAATTTGACGTAACAATCCACCGAGCTCTTTCATCAAAAGTCAGCTTTCCATTATATCTGTCTGCCTGTTCAAATGGAGTAAGATCAACATCTCCTGAATTCCTGATTTTCTGATCCAATGCTTTTCCAAGACTCTTCTGTTCAATAATTACTCGTGTTTCAGGAATATACACATCAATACGTTTTGTATTTCCATCAATTACAACTTTCTTTTCAAAGTTCAAACGTTCTGTCACATTATCCATTCCCAAAACATTCGTCAATAAATCAATCCAATAAGAACGTCCATCTTCATCTTCTTTCCCTTTTCCCATCCATCGGTTTACAAATTGACGGGCAGCCTCTCTTTGTTCTGCATCTGTCATGCTTTTTTCCTCCTAAATAATCGTGCATTCACAAATCTTTCTCCGACTATTTTTACATATCATATCCACAGTATATCATAAAATTATTACAGAACAGCATTCATATATCATTATTTGTATTGTGTCTGCACACAAGGAACTTCTACCGCCAAATCATAATAATATTGATACATGATCATGTTATCTTTTGCTTCTATATACACTCTCTGAGCTTCTTTCAGCAAGTTATTCCAAATATCTTTCCATTCACTAGGAGCCGAATCTAAAACCACATATTATTAAATGACATTTCTATCGTCCCCCATAAATCATCTTCTTTACGCTCAGTTTTTATATTCATCTGCATATTTCGTGCAATTTCCAATGCATCTTTTTGTAAAAAAGTGAATTTCACTACTTTTTGAGGATCTGGAACTTTCTTAAAACGACGCATATGAGCTTCTGCCTTTTTAATAATTGTTTCCAATTGTTCATCATGCCATTTTTTATCCTCTAGTATCTCTTCTTCTGACATTTGCGCTTTTTCTTCATTAATTTCTCTTTGCATTTCTTCCAATTCATGCTGTGCAATATCATAATATTTCTTTTCAATCACCATAATCTCTCAACTCCATAAAAAAAGAAACAGTCAACATTTTCGTTACAACTGTTTCCTTTATTTTTGAAGTCCCCGGAGCATTTGTATCACTACATTCTGTTCTTTTTCATCAAGATTATTCCAAATATTCAGAACCTCTTGTTGTGATTCTGATAAGCTTACTGGAACATCCATTCCGGCAAAGAATTGTGCCATTGTTACTCCCAGTGCATCACATATCTTTTCTACAGTAGGCATAGTTGGTAAACTTTCTTTAGCAATAATTTTTCCAATCGAAGATTGAGATATACCAGTCAATTGTGACAGCCGATATTTACTCATATCACGTTTTTTACATAAAGCTATAATATTGTCCGCAATATAATCCTCTGTACGCAAGTAAATACACCTCTTTCCGATAGTAGTTACCTTAATTGTAACTAGAAATCCGCAAAATTATTAGAGATGTATCTTACAAGTACTTACTAAGGGAAACAGTAGTATTAAAACAAAAAAAATAGAACTATATAAAGTTGTATTCCATTAATGTCAGCTTATTATCTAAATGCTCATATTCTCTTTGTATTTCTTCAATTTTATCATATAGTTTCAGCACTGTCGAACCCTTTATCATTTTATTCTCTTGGCACATCTGCCGGAATTTTTCTTTGTACTCCCGCAGTACTCTTCCTTTTTCCTCTAATTCCTCCAGTGTTTTGATTTCCTCTTTATCTGCCATGTATTTTCCTCCCAGACATAATTTTTAATACATAAATGATAACCCTTTTTTCGCTGTTGTTCAATTACAACTTATCGCCTTTTTCTCCCATCAATCGACAATCTTCTTTTTGCTATATACATATGATATACTTCTCTTTATACAACCAATTGCTGTTGTATAGCTCACCATTTTTTCTATCTACAACACAAGAAAGTCAAGTTGTGATGGAAAGGAGGTGAGGACATGGAAATAAATTATGCACTTATAGGCAAACGTATAAGAGAAACCCGCAAACAACGAGGATTATCTGCCGAGGAGCTGGCTGAAATTGCTGATCTTTCTACTGTTTATATAAGCTATATTGAAAATGCCAAGCGTAAACCCAGTTTAGAATCTTTAATCAAAATTAGCAACGCACTTGAAATTACTATTGATGAATTACTCTATGGGAACTTGTTATACAATCCTACGGAATATCAAACTGACATTGATTTATTAATGGCAGATTGTACCAGCACTGAAAAACGTTACATATTCGAGGTTCTTTCAGCCATAAAAAACATTTTACGAATCAATGATTGGCATCTATCCTCAAAACACAATTACGATGCTGATAACCCGAATGATTATTAAATCATTCAATAACAATCAAATATCTATTTCTACATAAACCATCCGTTAATCACTTAACCGATGGTTTATGTCTTTTTCAATCCAAAAATTCTATGATAGTTATATCAACTATAAAGGATGTCGCTATTGATGAAAGAAAGTGAAGAACGAAGCAGTAATATTGATGAACAGAAAGCCAGAATCCGGCAGAGATACAAAGGTATTGATCCAGAAGAACTGGAAGTAATTCCGGCACTTCCACCAGAGGATATTTTTAAAACAGAAAAAAAACTACGAGTAGCTGTATATGCAAGGGTATCTACGGATGATCCACGCCAAACATCCTCATATGAATTACAGAAAAATCATTATCAGGATGTAGTAAATAAAAATCCGAATTGGATGCTTGTAGAAATATATGCCGACGAAGGCATTTCCGGCACTTCGCTTCAACATAGAGATGCATTCAAAAAAATGATTGAAGATTGTGAAGGCGGAAAAATTGATTTAATCATAACAAAAAGTGTATCCCGATTTGCAAGAAACGTTGTTGACTGTATCCGATATGTACGAGAGCTTTCTTCACTCCGTCCACCCGTCGGTGTATTTTTTGAAACAGAGCATTTAAATACTCTTGATCCCAAAAGCGAAATGATTCTGTCATTCATGTCAACACTTGCGCAGGAAGAAAGTCATACCAAAAGTGAAATTATGAATTCTTCCATTGAAATGCGTTTTCGTCGGGGAATATTCCTTACACCTCCTCTGCTCGGATATGACCAAGACGAAAATGGAGATCTTGTAATCAATCCACATGAAGCTAAAATTGTGCAGCTTATTTTTTATATGTATCTTAATGGAAGTAGTACTCAACAAATTGCTGATTCTTTGACAGAACTCGGTTGTAAAACAAAAAAGAATAATGATGTCTGGTCATCCAGTACCATACTACAAATCCTTCAAAATGAACGCCATTGTGGGGATGTTCTGGCGAGAAAAACATGGACTCCGAATTATCTTGACCATAAATCAAGGAAAAACAATCAAGACCGTAATCAATACAGAAAAGTCGGACATCATGAAGCTATTATCTCCCGAGATGATTTCATAGCTGTTCAAAAATTAATTACAAATGCGAAATATGGAAATAAAGAGATTTTACCAGAATTACATGTGATACAAGAAGGCTCTCTAAGTGGATTTATAAGCATTAATCCAAGATGGTCTGGATTTAAATCCAGAGACTACTTTGAAGCATCTCAAAGCGTCCTTAAACCGGCAAATATGAATGCACCTGATACAATTACTGCTTCCGCCGGTTCCTTCGATTTAAGAGACTATGAAGTTGCTAGAGGACAATTTTTCTCCTCGGTTGGTCGGATTTCTGTTTCTTTTTCATATAAACAGATCTCTTTTAACAAAGATGCTATACGGAAATTTCCAAACATAAAATTTGTCGAAATGCTAATACACCCGAGCTCAAAACTACTTGCTATTCGACCATGTTCCTCTGAAACAAAAAATAAAGTGCAGTGGTCACGTCTCAAAGATGGTCAACTTATTCCAAAACCAATTTCCGGTGCTGCATTTTTGCCAACATTATACGAGATATTTAAGTGGGACAAAAAATGCAAATATAGAATATTAGGAGTTGCCCACCAAAAAGACAATGAAAATGTCTTATTTTCAACATGGACGATACAGAAATACGAATCCCGACAAGTACCAACGAAGTATCCGCCCCCAATAACAACACGCCTGATACAATATCTGATTCTAAGAGTGTGTTAGCTTATCCTGCCGACTGGATGAATAGCTTCGGTAATAATTACTATACTCAGTCTCAAGCGCCAGAATTAACAGAATTTACAGTGGACAAAAACTGGCAAACTGCTTCAGAAAGTAAACCTTATAAAGAACCCGAGCTACAAACCACTCCCAAAGAAACCATTATACAAAATATAAAGAATATTATTACAGAAATTAAAGGAGACACCCAATGAGCGAGCAACCTATAAATCAATGGAATATGACTACAGAACCTTCTGATATGATGAAAATCAACACACCTATGCCAATAACAGTCGCACCCAGCCCCTCAAATCAAATGGAAGTCATTGACGATGATTCTTTCAGCTATGACGGTTATCAAGTTGTACGTGGCGAATTCTTCGCTCATATTTACGAACCTTCGTTTACGTTTAATAACTACAAGGTATCTGTAAATACCGCCTGCATAAAAAAGCTACCCGATGTCGAATATGTGCAAATATTAGTCAATCCCATTGAAAAAAAACTGGCTGTCCGTCCCTGTCGAGAAGAAGAAAAAGACTCTTTTCGTTGGTGTTCCTCTGGAAAAAGCGTTCGCCAAAACAAATCACCTGTCGAATTTTCTTTGCTAAAGTGATATCTCTCATGGATTGGAATCCTAATTATCGGTACAAGATTCTCGGCAAATTAATTCGTTCTGGCAATGAAATACTGTTCATTTTCGATTTAACTTCACCTGAAATATTTCCTCGTACACTAAAAGACAATGGAACTGTAACCACTGCTAGGACACCTTCTTATCCTGAAGAATGAAGAATCAATTCGGTATTCCAGTGGAAGAACATCAGAAATCAATGCAAGTCAATATATTTGAAGGCTACGCAGTATTTGACATACAAGAAAAGAAGAAGGCAACTGATAAATCCATAGAAAAAGCAAAAGAACCATCAACAGCAGAAAGTGAGGAAAAATCCTATGAACAACAAACACTCTTCCCATCCACTAATATGTATTGACTTTAAAAAGAATCGTATACGAATCCACCGCAATACACTCCGTCAAATTGGTAACCCAGAATATATTCAACTTCTTGTTAATCCTGATCAAAAAATGATAGGTATAAAGGCTAGTTGTGCAGAGGATAAATTGGCACATAAAGTTAAGGATTATTTTGTCATCAATGGTAACAGTTATGAATTGTACAGCCGAGAATTACTATATTCACTTTCCCAGCTTAACCTTTCTTGGGAGAAATTTAACATTTTTCGTTTAGAAGGCAATATTTACCCAGATAAGAAAATAGCTCTATTTTCCATGGATAACATCATCACAAAACTGCCACAAACAGAATTCAAATCAGAAATAATGGGAGATGAGTATGCGCAATTATAGTATATATACATTAAAAACAAAACTAGAATTCACCAATTTGTATCAATATCTCAGTGAAAAAGATTATAAACAACTTGAGCAACAGATATTATGTCATTCCTATCACACCCCCATCTGCACATGGAATGGTATTGTCATTAATGGTATAGAAGCATATGAATTATTTCGTAAACACAGTATTCCTTTCCGAATAAAAAGACTCCATTTTTCCAGTAAAGAAGATGTAATTTCATGGATATGTACTGACCAACTTAAACGAGAGGATTTAACCAATATCAATAAAAAATACCTGATTGGGAAAAAATATGATGCTGAAAAAATTTTAGTTTCAAGACAACTTTCATCTACGAATAAATCTCATATTTCCGGTGCAAGCATCGCAGCAAAAAAAATATCCGAAGAATGTAATGTAGCAATGGCTACCGTTTACAAATATTCTGCTTACAGTAGTGCACTAGATATAATTGATGAAAAAGTTCCGGATCTTGTCAAACGAGTTCGTTCTGGTCAGCTTTGGATTTCCCAAGCTAATATTATTGAACTTTCAGGATTATCAAAAGAGCAGCTTTTAAGTCTAAATAACTACCTTCTTGCCGAAAAGATAGAACATCTCAGTTATCATGATATGAAAAGGGAATTACTGTGGAATAATTACGCCAAACCGATATTAAAGAAAGAATCTTCCGTTTCTATTCCATCTATACGCAATCTGCCACAATTTGATCCAGATGCGGAAATTGCAAGTCTTACGTTGACGATTCCCTCATGGAACAGTTCTATCGAAAGAGTATTAAAAGTTTCAGATTTTAAAATTGCATCTGATACAGCAAAATATAAGCTTAAATATCAGCTTATGTGCCTAATATCAACCACAAATAATATTTTGAAAAAATTGGAGGAAATATAATTATGGATGGAAATACCGAAGATTTACAAAAGTTTGTTCCCCAAGTGCATTTTGAGCAAATACCTATTAAAAATTTATGTTCAAATCAAGATTACCAACGTAATCTTTCTATCAAACACGTTCAGCGTGCTGCAGCTAATTTTGACCTTTATCAGATAAACCCTGTAAAAGTAAGTAGACGTGATGGGATAAATTATGTGTTCAACGGACAACACACTATAGAAATTGTCGCTCTCGTCTCTGGATCAAGAGAAACTCCTGTCTGGTGCATGGTTTATGATGATCTTGTTTACACTCAAGAAGCAGATATTTTTGCAAATCAGATGAAATATGTCAAATCGTTACTACCTTATGAAATATTCATGGCTAATATTGAAGCTGGTAATGATAGAGAACTTATTATTCGTGACCTTGTTGAATCATATGATCTCTCTATTACTTCTTCCTCTCGCCCCGGAGGTATATGTGCTGTATCCACTTTAATTAATATCTATGAAAAATATGGTTTTCACACTCTTGATCGTGTTTTACGCCTTTGCGTTGCCACATGGGAAGCGCGCCTATGTCCTTTAGCTCCAATATGCTTAATGCTATTGCCCGTCTGGATAATGCTTATGGAGAAACAATGAAAGATGACACATTTAAAGAAAAAGTAGGACGTGTCTCTGTCAGAGAAATCAGTCGTACTGCCAGAGAACGTCGTGCCGGTTCATTAGGGTTTGCAGAAGCTCTTTTACTAGAATACAATAAAAAATCCAAGTATTCACTTCCTTTTGAGAAATTATACACTCATAAAACACCCAAAAAAAGAGAACAATCAACTGAAGATGAATCCGGTCAAAGTTCCACTCCAGAAGGTCAGTTAGATTTATTTTCTACGGATCAGGACAATACTCAGGCTCTGCCAAACGAATAGCGCAGAGCCTTCAGCCTTCGTTCTATCCATACTTTCAAAAGAATACCCTACTCTAAGACTCCCTTTCATGCAAGCACTATTTTATCTTATTCCAAATTCATCATCCGCTCCATCCGCCACCTTATATATGAATATCCATTCCAAATATTTGCTTTTACCGGATACTCTTTCCTGTAAACAAATACAGTGTGATATTTAACAAAATGCATTCTACACCAGTTATGTATATCCTTCATATATATGTTATTTATACCGTTCACCCACTGTTCTAAAAACCATATGTCTTTATCTGACAATAACTCCATTATGAACAGTACATTATAATATTGAATGACACCTACTCTCTTCCTTTCCTCTATTAACCTTTTACACAATAACCTATACTTAATGTTCATATCGTTCCTATGCCTTCCCTCTAATCTATATTTTCCATCCTTATATACGTTATATATATAATTGTTATATAGTACATATAAGTGCGGATAATAATTCAAACGTTTCCGCTCCGCGCACTTCGCCGATAATTACGCGGTTCGGCCGCATACGCAAAGCTGCGCGGATCAGATCGCGGATCGTAATTTCTGTTCCTGATTCCAGATTTGCCTCTTTTGCTTCCAGCCGCACCAGATTCTCCACACCCTGGATCTGCAGCTCTGCATTGTCTTCGATGGTTATGATGCGCTCGCCCTTTGGAATGTAGGCGGAAAGCGCATTCAGAAATGTCGTTTTGCCAGATCCGGTCGCCCCGCCGATCATCATGCTGTAGCGGGTCCGGACGAGGGCCTGCAGAAACTCTGCCGCCTCTTTTGTAATACTCCCGATGGAGACCAGAAATTCCATCGTCACCGCCTGCTCCGGAAAGCGGCGGATGGTCAGAATCGGTCCGTTTAATGCGACCGGTTTCATGACAACGTTGACGCGGTCTCCATTTTCCAGCCGTGCATCCACAATCGGATTCTGTTCATTCACCACGCGGTTGCACCGGCCTACAATCTGCTGAATCACATCCTCCAGTTTTTCTGCGGAGGTAAAGCTTTTGCCGTATCTCTCGATTCTGCCGTTCCGTTCCACGAAGATATGCTGATAACCGTTTACCATAATTTCGGTAATTCCCGCATCTTCCAGCAGCTCCTGCAGGACATCGAGCCTCCGCACACTGTAGAACAGCTGTCTGCGCAGCTCCGCCTTCTGTGCCACCGGAAGATACCGTGTTTCTTCTTCCCCTAAAATCAGACGGTCAATCTCTTCGAGAACCTCTCCGTCATCCGGTTCGGATGCGATATCGATCCGCTCCATCAGTTTTCTCCGCAGAATTTCCGGCATTGTCATGTTTCTTCTCCTCTTCTGCCGTCCCGCAGAATCTGACGCACATAGTCGCCCAGCTCGCTCCAGACAAGCTCCTCAAAGTAGGCTTTTCCCGTCCGGTTTGCCGTGTGGAACGGAACGTGGATTTTCCGCATCTTGTCCAGCACCGACTGGCAGTCCCACCGGCGCAGCAAATTTTCAAACTGCTCCATTTTTGCCGCAGAAATCACATCATTCCTTATCGGAACGTAAATTTCATTGCAAAAATCCAGGATCTGATACAGATCCGCCACACCATCCCCGAGGTCGAGAATCAGCACTTCATAGCTGCTGTTCTTCTCAATCTCCTGAAACAGCCATTTCCATTCTTCATATTTTGCAGTCTGAATGTCCATCGGCGATGCGGCGGGCGGCAGATAATCCAGGTTCTGCATCGACTGGACCATTCCGCCCAGTTTGTAGATGATGCCCTGATTTTCCTGTCTCGCATAATACAGAATATCGCTCATCCCCCTGTCGTAACTGCATTCCAGCAGCCGTTCAAATCCGGAATAGCTCTCCATATTGAGATACAGCACTGCCCGCTCCTTCGCCAGAATCTGCCCCATCGTCAGGGCAAACGAGGTCTTCTGCGTCCGTCCGACCGGCGAATAAATGCCGATGATGCGCATTTCCTTTTTCGGCAGCAGTGCAGGCGATGTATCGACACCATTTTCTACGCCGTAGCACGCCATGACCTCGCGGATCACCTTTTCCGACGACTGGTATTTGTAGACCGCCGGATACTGATCCAGCACCGGACTGTGTACGCCCTCGGACAGAATGATAATCTGACGGATCGGATACCGGCGGATCTCTTCTTTCATCGCTTTATCCGAAATCAGAAGAATCTCTGTTTCGTTATTCTTTGCGAACTCCAGAAACATCTCCGCACTGGAAAATGCATGCACTTCGAACGGAATATTTCTCTTCTGGTTCAGATATTCCATAAAATTGCGTGCATATTCCATTTCCGTGTCACAGACTGCAAAAACACTCTTTTTCTTTGCAGTATTCAATAAAATCCCCCAATCCAGAGCAGCACTCCCATCAGCACGGGAACGGAAAAATGGATGCACTCCATGCCCCACTTCCCATCGTAATAGGGAACCGGCTCTGTTTTTTTCTGGTATTTTCTTTTGGTAAAATAAGTTTGGAAATAATTGAAAAATTTGGTAAGACGCTGCGGTAAATTTCCGCAGACGAGAATAATTCCGATAGATAAGACCGCTCCAGACAGGAACGACACAATCATACATTTCAGGATCGCTGGCACACCGAGAAAGCCTCCAACAGCGGATAGGAGTTTGATATCTCCCGCGCCCAGCATATGAAAATAGAACAGAATGTAAAGTGCGAGTATCGGGAAAAGCATCCCAAAAAGAAAAATACCCGCTCCCGCGGCGCCATAGCGGATGAGCTGTGTAACCAGCCCGGCGATCCATGCGGTGATAATCCATTCATTTGCAATTCTGCGTGTTCTTAAATCCATCCATACCGCCCCTGTCGCAACTGTCAGTACCAGACAGTGCTGCAAAGACATTTTGTCTCTCACCTCCCGTTTCGTTTGGGTCAACTTGATTGTGAGGTCATTATAGTTGCCTCTTTTCGATTTGTCCAGCGGTTTTCAGCAACTTTTTCCGGTTTGTGAATTGCCTCCAAAAACGGGATGAAAATTTCTCACACCAAAAAGAAAAATCGTGTGAAAGGTTTTCCGTTTTTCGCGGATTCGTAGAATCGTATCGCAATTTCACCGCTGCTTTTTGGCTATTATTTTATGATCCTTTTTTGAAAGAAATTTTCCAGCCGCATCACAGCAAAAAGAAACAGACCAGAACTTTTTTCTTCGTTCTGGTCTGCTTCCATACAGTTTTTTCTGTTTTTACTGAATAAAATCCGCATACTCCGCTCTGCTGACCTTTTTCAGATCCTCCGGCGCCATGCACAGCGTGGTTCCGATTCTTCCCCCGCTCACGTAAACTTTATCAAATTGTGCCGCACATTCCTGAATCACGGTCGGATACTGTTTTTTCATTCCGATCGGGCTGCATCCGCCGCGGACGTATCCGCTGACTGCAGTGATATCTTTGACATGGATCATCTCGATGGATTTTTCCCCCACCGCTTTTGCGGCTTTTTTCAGGTCTACTTCCTCTGCAATCGGAAGCACCAGCACATAATACTGCTTGCTTTTTCCCTGTGCCACAAGCGTTTTAAACGACTGCTCGACCGGCGCGCCGGTTTTCTCTGCTGTGTGAAGCCCGTCGATAAATTCATCGCATTCATATTGAAGAACTTCGTATTTGATTTTCTGGCGGTCCAGAATCCGCATTGCATTTGTTTTGATTTCTTTTTCTTTTGCCATTATTTTCTCTCCGGTGCTCCCTGCAGTGCATACAGTTCTTTTTTGAGCTGTTTGATTTCTTTTTTCATCTCAATATTTTTCTGTTTCAGCCGTACGACAGCATCCCCGGCTTCTTCCGGTTTTACAGAAAGTAAACGTGCAATGCCGAGGGTATTGATGTGTTTTAAGCAGTAATCCGCATACGCTTTTTCACCGGAAAGCATGGTCACGCGGACGCCGCCTTTGTATTTCTGGGCACTTAAGATTTTGATCAGACGGATTTCCCCTGTTTTTGCAACGTGGGTTCCGCAGCACGCACAGCTGTCGCAGCCTTCGATCGTCACAATCCGCACCTGGCCCTCGATCTCTTTTTTGCTCCGGTAATCCATGGTTTCCAGCTCTTCCTTTGACGGATAACTGATCGTAACCGGAACATTTCGAAGCACGGCTTCGTTTGCCTCCTGCTCCACATCGTAGAGCTGCTCCTCGGTCAGAACGCCGTCAAAATCAACGGTAATGACATCACTTCCCATATGGAATCCAACGTTGTTGAAACCGTAAATCCGATGCACGATACCTGACACGATATGCTCTCCGCAGTGATTCTGCATATTGGAAAACGTTTTTCAAAGTCAAGTTTTCCAACTACCGTTTTGCCCGGCTCGAGCGGCGCTTCCACGGTATGCCAGATTTCGCCGTCGATTTCCTGTACATCCGTTACAAAAATTCCATCCAGTGTTCCCTCATCTGCCGGCTGGCCGCCGCCTCCGGGAAAAATGCGGTCTGATCCAGCAGCACGCGGTACATGCCGCCCTCGCAGACGCTCCGTTCTACGGTTGCCTCAAATTCACCCAGGTACGCATCCTGATCAAATAATCTTGTTGTGCTCATAATTTTTCCTCTTTTCCGTCTATTCGTTTACAATGTCAATCTGGCACATTTTCATAGCTTCCAATGCATTTTTATGACTCTGCGGCGTTACGCCCGCGCACGCGGATGCATCGACCGAAATCGGCACTTCCGGATAAAATGCTTTCAGCAGCATGGCATTGGAAATCACGCAGATGTCGGTGCAGAGTCCCACGAGTTCAATGGATTCCGGCACGCCGCCTGCCAGTTTTTCGATCTCCTCCGGCAGATTTTTTGCACCGAAGGTGATTTTATTCGTCACCACGGCCTGTTTTTTCTCCGCCATTTTCTGAATTGTATCCTGCAGTGCATGACCCTTCGTTCCTTCGATACAATGCTCTACCGGAAGTTTTCTGCCCTCGGACGTTTCCAGATAATCCGCAAAATGGGTATCTCTGGTGCAGATAACAGCTCCGTCAAACGAATCCATCACCTCTGCAACGCGGTCAACAATCCCGACCGCCTCTTTCGTGCCGAGACTTCCGTCGATAAAATCATTCTGCATATCTACTACAATTAATACTTTCATCTTTGTTCTCCCTTCTGGGACATTTTTTTATAAATGCTGCATCCAGCTCAGTGCCAGTGAAATCCAGCTCTGGCACTCTTCGCGTACTGCGTTCTGGTATTCATAGCTCTGTGTCTCCTCGCTTGCAAGGCCAAGGCCGTGGCCGCCGACCGGATAAATATGCATTTCTACCGGAATCTCCAGTGCATGCAGTGCAGTAAAGAACAGAATGGAGTTTTCTACCGGCACGCAGTCGTCCGGCGCGGTATGCCACAGGAAGGTCTTCGGCGTATCGAGGCTGACTGATTCTCGAGAGACATCTCGTCTACCAGCTCATCATACCGGTCTCCCAGCAGATTGGTGAAGGATCCGCGGTGCGCTTTCGGACCGGATGTGATAACCGGGTAGGATAACAGCAGACCGTTCGGACGAAGCTGCTCTGCGTCTACGCCAAGTTCTTCTGCAAGGAATGTTTTCTTTTTCCAGAACACACCGTACGATGCTGCCAGATGGCCGCCTGCGGAAAATCCCGCTACTACTACTTTGTTCGGATCAATATGATATTCTGCCGCATGCTCCCGCAGATGTGCAACGGTCCAGGCAAGCTGGCGGAGTGCCGTCGGATAGTGAGCTGCCGGAGCAACACTGTAATGCAGAACAACAGCGTGGTAACCGGCTCCGACAAACTTCAGCGCAATCGGCTCTGCTCACGCTCGGACACCCATTCATAACCGCCGCCCGGGCAGATCACGATGACCGGACGCACGCGTTCCGGAGCAATCTCACGCGAGTTGTCCAGAAAATACGTATATAATTTTGCAGTTTCTTCTGTATCTTTTACTTTGACATCTAATACCTGATAATTCATAAGTTCTTCCTTTCCCCCCAATTTTTCCGGGTACGGCCACAGCCGCCAGTTTTTACTCTGTTGTCATTATACCGTATCGGCGCAAAATATCAAGCGTATCGCACCAGACACTTTTTTCTTTTCAAATCCAATTGCTCATAGTATAATAAATTTATATTTGCATGTTTTTGAGCGGCAAAAATAACACATAAAGGAGTATATTGCAATTATGGATTCCAACCTTATTGTCCTTACCGATCAGGACGGAAATTCTGTCCGTTTTGAGCTTCTGGATATCGTAGAATACAAGGAGGATGAGTACGCAGTTCTCTATCCGGCCGACGGCGGCGATGACGAACCGGTACACATTCTGCGCATCATTTCCGAGAATCTCGATGTCAACGAAGCCGAGTTCGAAGGCCTCGATGACGATGAACTGATCGACACCATTTATCAGATCTTCCGCGAGCGCAACGATCTGGACGACTGATTCTGCCACGCAAAAAGAGCAGCATTTTTACCTTTCACACGCCGGTAAAATGCTGCTCTTTCTTTATTCTAATTTTTCCTCTTTCTTTGAATATTTTTCCAATATCGCAGCCAGTGGAGAGAATATCTCTTTCTGAGGGACATTACAATTTATACTGCATAAAATTCCCATTGTGCACAAATCCAAAATCTGTATACAACTTAACGCCCATATCCGATGCCGTAATCTGTATTGTTCCGCATCCATATTCTTTTGCATCTTCTATCACACGGGACAGCAATTCTTTTGCAATACCTCTTCTTCGATACGCCGGATCTGTAAACATACTGGACAGTAATCCAATTCTGCCGCTCGGGCATCCAAAGTATGGAGGTTTTTCTACAAATGACATTCCACTTGTTGCGATGATGCTCTCTCCGTCAACAGCAATCCAAGATACAAAAGTACCATCCGCCATATGACGTTCATAGTAATCTTTTAACGCAGGTGCTAAATCAATTTCTTCTTTTGCCCCCTCTTCGCGAAGCTGATGGATTCTCATCTGAATGAAAAGATCCAGTTCCTTTTGGGTAAGTCTTTTATATTCGATTGCCATTTTTATTTCCTTCTGCTTATTTTCTCACATCCAGCACCTGCACATACGTGTCGTCCTTTGTGCATGGTTTCCAGTCGTCTTTTCCCTCTGCGTTCGGGTTTCCGGTTTTCATGAAATTGGTCCAGTCGTCCATCATTTCTTTGCTGAGGCATAGTCGCCTTCGGTTTTCGGGCGCCAGCTTCGGCCCAGGGTTCCGAACATGTACCAGAGTTCGGAGGAATGGAACGCTCCGGCGTCGTCACCTAACAGGGCACGGGTGAAGTAGTAAACGTAAGCCGGTTTTCTTCCGAGTTTTTCCAGCGCAAGGCTCCAGTTGATGCATCCCTTATAGATGCCGCCGTGCTCGCCTTTTTCTTTCATCTCCGGGAACACGCCGATGTCGTCTGCGGTTGATCCGAGCATATATGGGATGTCCTTGATTTTTCCTTCGGTTACGGCATCGTTATAGCCGCAGGTCAGCAGATGATTGTCGATGTTCGGTACGAAGCTCAGCATTCTCGATGGATTTACGCGGCCAAACTCCTCCTGCAGCTCCACAATTTTCTCAGCCGGAATCGCACGCAGTTCTTCCAGCGATTTTGCTCCGCTAAGCTCTACAAATTCCTGGCCGATGGTTTCTGCCTCGGAAAGCGGCATATCGCGGTTCAGTCCGGTGTCGTAGCCGCCGGCGCTCTGGAAAATGGCTTTGCTGATCCAGTTTTCAGTCAGCGGAGAACTGACGAGTGTCTGTACGCTCATGCATCCCGCGGACTGGCCGAATACGGTGATATTTTCCGGGTCGCCGCCGAATGCTGCGATATTTTCTTTTACCCATTTCAGTGCTGCGATCTGGTCGAGAATCGCGTAGTTTCCGCTTCTTCCGGCACCGCTCTCCTCGGACAGCCACGGATGTGCCAAAAATCCGAAAGCACCGAGACGGTAATTGATCGCAACGAGAATCACTCCGCGTTCGCAGTAAGCAGCTCCATCAAATTCGGATTCGTGGCTGAAGCCGTGCATAAACGCGCCGCCGTGAATCCAGAAAGCAACCGGCAGTTTTTCATCCACTGTATTTGCCGGTGTCCAGATGTTTAAGTACAGACAGTCCTCACTCTGCTTCATGCCGAATTCCGGGTCGAGATAAAATTCTTTTCCATAGAAGGAGTCCGGCTCATGCTCGGTCTGCGGGCAGACGCATCCGAAATGATCCGCCTTATAAACGCCCTCCCAGCACGCCGGCTCTTCCGGCGGGCAGAATCGTTTTTCGCCTACCGGCGGCTTTGCGTACGGAACGCCGCGGAATACCGTGTAGCCGTCTTTTTGCACACCATGAACCTGTCCATATTTTGTTTTTGTCTCTGTAATTGCCATAAGTAAAAATCCCCTTTCCATTTCTTATAACTGTGATAAAACCCTTATACAGATTTAGTATAGCAAATCTTTTTCTTCGCTTCTATATGCACAATTCCAAATAATGGCACCCAGTTTTGTAACTATTGATTATTGGTTATGCAGACATTTAAAAATCCTCTTGATTTATTAGCACACAGAAATAATAATATTTTGTATATAAGATTGACTTATTATCACTGACAAAAACCTTTCATGACTGATCTGGTTTACTTTGACCGGTTTTGGTGCTACACTTTTCTTTGCTTCAAAACGACATATTTCATAGTGAGGAGGAGTATTTAGTATGAAAGCCATTTTAACAGATCTTTTGGCAATCATCGGCGTTGTGCTGAATGGTCTGCCGCAGGGTCTTCTTGCTCTGACGTTTGGATTTGCATCGGTTCCGACGGCGCTGGCATTCTTTGTTGGTGCGGTGGGCAATACGATTACGCAGAGTGTCGCACCAATTTCCTTCCAGGCGGAGACGATCACTTACGCCGGAACGGCTGGAAAAGACCGTTCGGAACGCTGTACGATGATTTTTATCGGCGGTGTGATTATGGCTCTGATCGGAGTGTTTGGACTGCTGACAAAAATCGTAAACTTTGTAGGTGAGGATGTTGCCTATGGAATGATGGCCGGTGTCGGTATCATTCTGGTAAAGGCCGCGATCGATATGATCAAGAGTGATGCCATTTCCGGCGGTGTTTCCCTGGCCGCAGCACTGATCACCTATTACTTTACCAAAGACAGTGCCAATACCCTGGTTTATACCATCGTCATTTCCGTTGTAGCATCCTGCATTGCCAATGCATTTTTCAACAAAGAGAAATCCAGCATTGTCGTAGAGGATGATAAATTTGTCCGCCAGAAATTTACAATCAATGCCAACGTAATTCTCGGCGCACTCGGTATGGTCTGCCTGAACATTGGTTCCAACATTTCCTTCGGCGGAATTACCGCAGGAATGGCAACCGGTGGAAATTACAACGTCGATAACCTGACCGTGATTTCTTCCCTGGCCGATATGTTTTCTTCCTTTTTCGGAGGAGCCCCGGTTGAGGCAATCATTTCCGCAACTGCCAATGCACCGCACGCTGTATGGCTGGTGTCATCATGATGGTTGTGATCGGTGTAATTCTGCTTCTGAAACTGCTTCCGAAAATCGGAAAATTTGTTCCGTCTTCTTCGATCGCAGGTTTCCTGTTTGTACTCGGTATCTTCAAAACCGTTGTACTGGATGCGCCGTCTGCCTTCGCTATCAATGCAGCCGTCGGCGGAACCACAATGGTTGTCACTGCAGTAACAAACCCGTTCCTCGGAATGCTGGCCGGTGTTGCTGCAAAACTGCTTGGATTATAAATTCAGTAACATAAGAGGAAAATCGTATGAAAGAATACAGCATGGAGCTCTGCGGAGTGAAAAGAACACTTCCATTTATCCCGATCAGTGAGGAGATGGCGTTTGCAAGCTTTGTTGTCCTTGGTGACACCGAGCTGGTAAGTGCATGTGCGCCGGAGCTGGCCGCAAAAATCGGAGAAGTCGATGCCATTGTCACCGCAGAAGCGAAAGGTATTGCCCTAGCGTATGAAGTAAGCAAAGAGCTGGGCCATAAAGAATTTATCGTTGCACGAAAAAGCACAAAATCCTACATGAAAGATGTGGTTTCCGCATCCGTTCATTCGATTACAACAGCGGGTGAGCAGCATCTTTATCTGGATGGAAAAGACGCAGATAAAATCCGCGGCAAACGTGTCTGCCTGCTGGATGATGTCATTTCCACCGGCGAGTCCCTGCACGCACTGGAATGCCTGATGGCGAATGCCAGTGCAGAGGTTGTAAAAAAAGCAGCGATCCTTGCTGAGGGCGATGCTGCTGATCGAAAAGATATTGTATTTCTGCAGAAGCTTCCGTTATTCAAAAAAGACGGGCGACGGAGAGTACGAAGTCATCGAATAATTGCCAATCCTTCTAATGCATATAGAGAATAGAAAAACGGTGCAGTTCTGAATTTCTGCCATGAATTCAGAACTGCACCGTTTCTTTTTAAAAGAGACGCAGAAGCATCATATACGAAATGGTTCCAAGAAGGATGGAGACGAGGGTCTGGTGTTTCCATTTGTAGGTGATAAAAACGACCGCTGCTGCGAGCAGTTTCGGTACTGCGGCAGAGATACCGCCGGTGGGAATATCTTTCATACAGTAAATGATCAGTACCGCCATGATGGCAGACGGCAGTGCCTGGCCGAGTCGTTCGAGTGATGCGGGCATTTACGGCTGCCGGAAAATGCAAGAAACGGGAGTGCACGGAGTCCGAAGGTGATCAGAGCGGAGACAGCGACAGCGGTTATAAAGTATGAAGTTGTCATGCGAGGTTCTCCTTTCTCTGGAACAGAAGTAAAAGGGCGGATACAATCAGCAGCGCCGGGAGCATGAAGCGGTTTTCACCGAAGATCAGCAGGCAGATCACACCGATACCAAGACCGGTGAGCGCCAGCGTGTGCTTCTCTGCTTTTTCCCATTGGTCAATGAAGATAATGAGAAACAGGCTGTCATACAGAAATCAAGGCCCGTCAGGTCAAATGGAATGATCTGGCCTAAAATGCCGCCAAGAACCGAACCAACTATCCAATAGTAGCGGCTGAACAGAGCGACGAGGAACATGGTGTCCTCTTTTTCTTTTTTCGGAAGATCTAAGGTACAGTTTACGGCGTATGTCTCATCGGTCATCGTGTGAATCATGTACAGCTTGCGGCGCCCCATCTGTTTGAATTCCTTCAGGAAGGTAATGCTGTAAAAACTCTGGCGGCTGTTCATCAGAAGTGCAGTGAGCGCAATGGTGATGAGGGAAGCGCCGCTAGAAAGAAACGTAATCAGAACGAACTGGAACGCGCCCGTATAGACCGTCAGACTTACCAGCAGTGAATCATACTAGGGAAAGCCGGCGGATGCCATCATCATGCCGTAGGCCATGCTGACGAAAACGTAGCTGCAGAAAATCGGGATGGATTTTACGAAAGCAGTTTTTAAGGTAGTGGAAGAAAATCGTTTCATAGATAAAATATCCTCACGTAAAAATAAAATTTTAAAAATTTAAAATTTATCATACTATCTATATCATAGTGAGTCAATAGGAATACCATTTTACGCCAAAAGAAAACGGATGACCTTCATCACCCGTTTCTCTCATTCTGCTCCAATCAACACATTCTTCCCCGCAAATGCAAACCCATAATGCCGGATCCTTTCCTGCGGCACGCCGAGGGCCACCAGTTCTGCGTCGTATTTTTTATCCACGATCTGTTTTAAAGCCTCCTGCACCGCATCTTCCAGTGTCTCCTTTTTTACCCGGCTGCAGACTTTAAATTCAATAATAATCGCCGGATCTTTTTCTCTATTCTTCGGAATCATCATCACATCATACCGTCCAAATCCACTTTCCCGATTCGACCGGATCTGATAACACTCTGCGCGTTCTGCCATCAGTCCCAGGACGAAGCCATGATAGAATCGTTCCGGCTCCAGACTTTCACTGTTCTCCCCGCCGACATCAAAATGGCTGAAGGTCGCAAGGGACACTTTATTCATATAATAATTCATCGCTTCCAGATCGCCCTGCACCAGTGCTTTTACAAAACTGCTGTACCCCGCTTCCGATGCTTCAAACCATCCGCGGAACATATCATCAAACATGCTCACCGTTTCCAGATTGGTGATACGGAGCTGATACCACGGCTTCAAAGTAATTCCGCGATACTCCACCTCTTCCGCTTTCAGATAACCGCTCGCGAGCAGCAGACTCCAGATTGCATTTTCATTGTAATCCAGTTGTTCAAACACCATCTGCTCATCAAAGTTCACCGTGACTGCCTGTCCGTTCAGTAGATCTTCCATATACTCTTTGATTTCCGGCGAGGCGGTGCGGATCAGCTTTCCCACCAGACCGTTCGAACTCGTATCTGCCCAGTACGGGCGCAATTTCTTTTCTTTTAAATAATTGGTAATCGACCATGGATTGTAGATATCGCGGTGTCCGCCAAAGATAAATCCATCATACCACTGCTTCACAACGTCCTTTTTGTCTCCCATTCCGAACTCGTCCAGAGATTCAAAAACTTCCTTTTCGGTAAATCCAAAACAGTCCGCATACAGATCCGATGTCGTCGTCACCACACGCAGATTATTTAAGTCAGAAAAAATACTTTCTTTCGAAACCCTCGTGATTCCGGTCATCATCGCACGTTCCAGATAAGGATTCGTTTTAAACGTCGCATTAAACAGACTCCGCACAAACGTTGTAAATTCCGCCCAGTAGCCATGGACATACGCTTCCTGCATCGGCGTGTCGTACTCATCCAACAGAATAATCACTCTTCTGCCGTAATACCGCGCCAGATACATACTCATATTATTGAGCGCCGCTGCGGCCTCCGCATCACCCATATGCAGATTGACCTCGTTGTATGCTTTCTTCTCATTTCCGCTCAGCAGATCCCCGTCCAGAAGGTACCGGTTTTCTTCATACACTCTCGCAATCTGCTGTTTGATCTGGATTTTCGCTTCCGAAAGCTGATCTGCTTTCACGGCTGCAAAACTCAAAAAGATCACCGGATATGTTCCCTGCAGTTCCCGATATTTTTCTTCTTCCCAAACGCCAAGTCCTTCAAACAGATCGCCCCGGACGGCATATTTATTAGAGAAAAAGCAGTTCAGCATGCTCATATTCAGTGTCTTGCCAAAGCGGCGGGGGCGGGTGATCAAGGTGATTTCATCCCCGTTTTCCCACCAGTCTTGATGAAGTGAGATTTATCCACAAAGAAATAATGGTTTTCCCTTAAGGATGCAAAATTCTGTTTTCCTATACTAATTACTTTTTCCATCCATCACACCTGCTTTCGGAATTTGTCCTTTTCTCGATTATACACTATCCTTTCCTGAATTCCAATCTTAAAACATCCCATTCGCCGCAAACGTAAAAAACAACAACGCCAGAAACAGCACTTCCAGCACCGCTCCCAGAATGGTAATGATCTTTCCCGTCTTCTCTTTCCAGATTTTTTTCATCCCCAGATACAATAGAATTCCGATCACCGCGCCAAGCGTATTATCGATCACATCCGTAATATCACTCGCGCCGATCGCAAAAATATACTGCGTCACCTCAAAAAACAGGCTCAGTCCCGATGCAAGGAGAATGCGGTTCTGGATTTCGCTGTCCGGATAGAAGGCTGAGATGCAGAGGCCGAACGGCAGAAAGACCAGCATATTTTCGATAATTTCACTAATCTGCACTTTCCCGTTCACCACAACCGACGCCGCATACGGAATCAGATTAATCCCCCGCAGGTGCGGAATTTCTTCCGGGCGCAGGGAGAATTTGAATAAAATGCACCAGACAAGCAGCGCCAGATAAACGCCGAATACCACCAGAAATGCTTTTGATTTTTTCTTATTTGCCAGAAATCCCATCTTGGTTTTCCCCCTCTGAATCAGATTTTGTATACGTCTGATTCTATCAGAACATTCTTAGGATTCCTCTTCTCTTTTCCAAAGAAATCCCAACGGATTTCCTAAGTTTTTCTTAATGCCGCCGGAAAAATCCGCACAGCGTAAAAAGCGGCTCTCCAGAATCTTCCGAAAAGCCGCTTTTCCAACGTTTCTATTTTATTTGTTTCAATCCACAGTCGGTAATTTCACAGAGTCTGACATGTCAGCAGAATGCTGACTGTGGTTTGCCTCATATCAGTGGGGGATACCGATTTCTCTCCGCCCGCCACTGCCGTTAACTTTCTTATTTGCAATTCATCTCACCACCTATAGAGGTGGGAGAATCCTTGCTATTATTTGTTGAAAACTCTTATTTCTTAATCTCATATCCGCAGTACTGCATCACAAGCTCGCAGAACATTGCGTTTGCCCAGGAGAACCACTCTCTGGTGTAAACGGTCGGATCATCTACGAAAACGCCCTCGTGCATCAGTCCTGTGCCGCCGTCGGTTGCCATCAGTTCGTGGATCATCTGATGTTTCTCCTCTTTTGTCGGTGCGGTCAGTCCCTCGATAGCTTTTGAGATGTGCCATACGTAGCGAACCGGTGTGTGCGGGCTTCCGATTCCGGAAAGCTTCGTTCCGGAATAGTAGAACGGGTTTGCCTCGCTTAAGATCAGCTTTCTTGTGTTGTCAGCCACTTCCTGGCTCTTTGGTTCATAGCCCAGATAGCTCATAGCCAGAAGGCTCGGTACATTGGCATCATCCATCAGATTGTACTGGCCAAAACCATCTACTTCGTATGCATAAACATCGCCCAGTCCCCAGATATGAGTCGTACCATACGTTTCAATCGCATCTTTTACGGTCTTTGCCATTTCTTCTGCTTTCTTTGCAATCTCCTCTTTACCGCCGACAAAATCTGCGATCTCTTTCAGGTAGTTCAGAACAACAACCGCAAACATATTGGACGGAATCAGATATCCGTAACGGCAGGAGTCGTCGCTTGGACGGAAACCGGACAGATCAGGCCAATGCCGGATTTTACCTGCGCACCTTTTCCGTCGCGGGAAAGCGTATCGGTGTAGGAGCAGTTTTTACGGATGAAGCTGTACGGAGATTTCTCCTCGTGATTCATTTCGGTCTCAAATACAGTCAGGATTTTATCAACACCTTCCCAGAAAACCTCGTCAAACTGATCCGTTCTTCCGGTGTTCTTCCAGAACAGATAGGAGAACTGCAGCGGATAGCAGAGAGAATCGATCTCATACTTTCTCTCCCAGATCCACGGTCCCATATCGGTCTCGTCCTTCTCCCAGCAGTTGCCGTTCGGTCCTTCGTTGAATGCGTTTGCGTATGGATCGATGTTGATGCACATAAACTGGCGGCGGATGAGGCCTGCGATCAGGTCAGCCAGCTCCGGGTCGTTCTGCGCCGGAACAAGGTACGGGCGCAGCTGTGCTACCGAGTCACGCAGCCACATGGCCGGGATATCTCCGGTGATGACGTAGGTGCTGCCGTCCTCCATTTTCTTTACGGTTGTGTCGAGGGTATTGGAGTAGCATCGTTCAAACATATCAACGATTTCCGGCTCGTCTTTCAGTTTTTCTCTCAGGCTTAAAATCAGCTCCTGAATGGACTTTGGTAAGGTCTCTTTCATTCTTTTTTCATCCTTTCGCTCAATTTTTCTTATTTCCCGTTATTCTGCAACAGGGCATCTCCGCAATCGAAAATGCCCTGTTGTAGTTCTTATAAAATTAATGTATCAGACTTATTTCTGTGCGTCAATCTGTTTCTGAGCTTCTTCGCGGATGGTCTCCCAGCCTGCGGTCTCAAGCTCTGCATCGATTGTTTTTACAAGCTCTCTCGGATCCTGTGCGCCGGTGAATAACTCAGAATAGTATTTCTCATATACGGCACGGCAGTTTGCAAGCTCTGTTTCGATGTTGGAGGTATCAAGGTTGAATCCAAGCATCTCAGACGGAGTTGCTTTCTCGTTCAGCTCTTCTACTTCATCCCACTGGTTGAAGTCAACATCGTCTGTCTGTGTTACATTGAAGAAAGTACCCTGGGTATATCCGGCCATGCCCCAGTCAGTGGTCAGGCGGTGTACTTTATTGTCATCGGTGTACTCGAAGTCTGTTCCTTCTGCTCCATAGTAGAACCAGTCACGCACTTTGGAATCGGTGTTTACCAGGTTCAGAAGCTGAAGTGCTTTGTCCGGGTGTTTGCATCCGGAGTAGATACCATTGATGGAACCACGTACGGTTGTGTTGGAAACGACTGTGTTGCCATACTGTACTGCTGAACAATTGGCGATACCATTGTTCGGGCCCCATGTTGTTTTTGCAGCGCCGCTCCATCCCTGTGCAGCAAAGAACATTGCGTATTTGCTGGAATCATCTGCTGTCGGAGCATCTCCGTTGATGATACCTTCCTGATACATTTTACGAACGATATCCAGGTTGGAAAGGATTTCTTCGTCATCCAGCGGATTGACAACGGTCTTGCTGTCATCGCCGTATTTAACGCCGATTGCCGGAAGTCCGGAGCTTAAATCATCGTAGTTCAGGTTCAGCAGGAAGTTTGCACCATTTTTGGACATGAAGTACGGAGATCCGCCTTCGCCCTCTTTTACTGTCTTCAGAGCATCGTACAGAGTATTGAAATCTGTTACAGAATTTACATCAATGTTATATTTGTCTGCAATATCCTGATCCCATACAAAGTACTCGGAAAGGGAGCTGTCTTTGTAGGTCGGTACGCCGTAGATTTTTCCATTTACTTCTACTGCTTTCCAGTAATCTTCCGGAATCATGTCATACAGCTCGGAAGCGTTGTCTTTGAGCAGATCTGTAATGTCCATCAGTGCGCCGGTGTTCACCTCAGAAGAGTAACGGTTCTGGTCGGTGAACAGGATATCGAAATACTCGCCGGAGTTTGTGATAACGCTTCTTCTGTTATCCCAGTCGCCCCACGGAACGATCTCCATGTCTACATTAACGCCGATTTTCTCCTCCAGATATGGGTTGATCTGTGCAAGCCACTCATCATAATCCTTCGGCATTCCGTTACCAACCTGAATCCATTTCAGTGTAACAACTTCATCTTTTGCATCACTCTTTGAAGAGCTGCTGCTTCCGTTGCTGCTTCCGCAGCCTGCCAGCATGCCACCGGCCATAACAGCAGAAAGTGCAAGAGCTAAAAACTGTTTCTTTTTCATTGTAGCATCCTCCTGATATAAAATATAGAATGTTGAAATTATCCTTAACCGAAGCCTTTTGCTTCAGTATGAGATCCATAAAGGTAAATGGTCGATCAGCCTTTTACCGCACCGACCGTCAGACCGGAAATGAAGTATTTCTGGAAGAACGGATAGCAGCATGCGATCGGGATGATGATGATGATTGCCATCGCCATACGGGCGCCCTCTTTTGGCATCGAGTTCATGTACTGTGCCGTGGTAACGCCAAGGGACGGGTTATTTGCCATCATCTCAATGTTTCTCTGTACGTGATCCAGCAGCGCCTGCAGAGAATACAGCTTGGTATCGCTGATGTACAGGGAAGACTGGAACCAGTCGTTCCAGTAACCGAAGGTGAGGAACAGGGCGATCGTTGCCATCAGCGGTTTCGACAACGGCAGGGCGATCTTTCCGAAAATCTGGAATTGAGTTGCTCCATCGATCTGTGCTGACTCAATGATAGATTCCGGAATGTTGGTCTTGAAGAACGTTTTACAGATGACAACGTTGAACGAAGAAACACAAAGCGGAAGAATCAGCGCCCAGATACTGTTTTTCAGATTCAGAAACTGTGTGTTGACTACATAAGAAGAAATCATACCACCGTTAAAGATCATTGGAATGAAACGACCATGGTAAAGAATCCGTTCAGTTTGTAGGTGCTTCTGGAAAGAACGTAACCCATCAGCATCGTAAGGGCAACTCCGATTACCGTACCGATAACCGTTACCGCAACGGAAACGCCAAGTGCTGTCAGGATCATCTGTCCTTCCCGAAGAAGGAATTTGTAAGAATCCAGCGAGTATGCACTCGGAATAAACTGGTAGCCGTTCATCTTGATCGAATGCTCGGAAGAAATCGAGATCATAAAGATGAATACCACCGGGATAATACAGGCCAGGGCGAGGATCACAAAAATAACATTGAAAATTGCATTTGTAGATCCCTGGATCTGATTTAAATGTGAAGAGGAAGCCAGATCAAGATCTTTTTTCTTTTTTGCCATTTTCGTACCTCCTTAAATAATCGCGCTGTCTTCATCAATCTTCTTCACAATGGCATTGGCAAGAAGGATGGTGATGCAGCATGCAACAGACTGGAAGAATGTTGCCGCAGAAGTCATTCCGATCGGAGTGGAAGACTGCAGTGCGTTGTATACATATGTGTCGATAGTTGCTGTCGTTTTGAAGATCGAACCGCTTGCTCCCTGAGAAAGCTGGAAGAACAGTCCGAAGTCGGAGTAGAAGACCTTTCCGACATTCAGGATGAACATCATGATGATGACACTCTTTAAGCAAGGCAGGGTAATGTGCCATACCTGCTGTCTCTTGTTGCGCCGTCCATAACGGCTGCCTCGTACAGTGTTGTATCAATACCGGAAATGCTGGACAGGTAGATAACCATGTTGTATCCGGTAGATTTCCACAGATACATGAAGATCAGGATAAATGGCCATACACCGGCACTCATGTACCACTGAATCGGTTCCTTGCCTGCGTTTCTCAGAATGCTGTTGATCAGACCGTTATCCTGGTTCAGGAATGCATCCAGGAAGTAGGAAGCTACAACCCATGACATGAAGTACGGGAAGAACATCATGGTCTGATATACCTTCGATGCTCTTTTGTTGTGCAGCAGGCTGATCATGATAGCCAGTCCTACGGAAAACACCATACCCAGGGCGATAAATGCCAGGTTATACAGGATTGTATTTCGCAGAATGACGAACAGATCATTGGATCTGATCAGGAACGAAAAGTTTTTAAATCCGGCCCAGTCACTGTGGAGCAGGTTGTAAATGAAACTCTTTCCACCGGTGATTTTGTAGTTCTTGAATGCAATAATCAAACCGAACATAGGCAGGAAGCTGAACAGAATGTACCAGACTGTGGTAGGCAGCGCCATGACGGTCAGCTCGGTGTCATTCTTGGTCCAGCGGTTTTTTTTCTTTTTGCTTGGTTTACTCAAGATTTTTTCCTCCTTCTCCCGATTGCTCGGCTTATCACTTTATCCGTTTATCTTACAAACGGAATCCCGGTAAATAATCTTTCCGGGAATGCGGTATACCTCGCCGCCCTTTTTCTGCGGTTCATTCATATGTTTGATCATACGTTTTGCCGCAAGACGTGCAATCGCGTCGGTGTCAACCGCAACCGTGGTGAGCGGCGGACTGCACAGTTGTGCATAAATGGAATCATCAAAACCGGTCACGGAAACATCCTCCGGTACGCAGATTCCACGCTCTTTTAATGCCTGCACTAATTTGAATGCGGTGGCATCGCAGTTACAGACAAATGCGGTGGGCAGCTTCTCCGGCAGCAAAAGCGGAATGGCAATGCCTTCATCGCTTCGGTCCGGGATTCTCCACTCATTTTTCGGGGAAATTCCCTCCTCCAGCATTCTCCGCAGATATCCGAGATATCGGTCGGAAATACTGGTTGTACTTCCTACGGTTCCGACAAATCCGATGTCTGTGTGGCCCTGCTGGATCAGGTAATTGGTCAGCTCATAGGAGCTGTAAATATTCTCGGTGATGACGGAATCGGATTTGTGGGTTCGATCGTAGATGTCCACATACACTTTCGGGAGATCAATCTGTGCAATCTGCTCCCGGACACCCTTATCGAGAATACCAAGAAAGATCAGGCCGTCGAACAGCCCTCTGGTCTGTATCGTGTTCATGTCCGACGGGAGTGTTGCTGTTGTCGGAGAAATCATGATACTCGAGCAGGATGCTCTCTGCAGCTCGTAGATGATCCGCTCGTACATTGCCATATAAAATTTTCCTTCGTCTCCGGAGCTGAACCGCGGACTCATGATGATACCGACTTTTTTGCTCTTCCGTTTTCCGTAGTCCGGAAGGACATAACCGGATTCTCTCGCAAGCGTAAAAATCTTTTCTTTCAGTTCTTCTCCCACGCCGTCTTTTCCGTTCAGCGCCTTGGAAACTGTTACTTTACTGATGCCCAGCTTATCTGCCAGGTCCTGCATGGATACTGATTTTCTCTCTGCCATGTTACCAACAGCCCCTCTATTTGTTTCTTAACTTGTGTTTAGATGTTAACATCTTTTAGAAAGATTGTCAATAGCCTTTTCGTTATTTTGTATATTAAAATTCTTATTTTCCAGTCCTAATTTGTATAGATCGAGGAGTATTCTTCTGTTTCTTTTGATTTTTTAGACAGAAAATCTGTGTTCTTGTGTTAAGTCACATAACATCTTAATATTAACGCAGTACTTTTTCGCCTGTTTTCATTTTTAACGAAAAAGCAGCGGAAAGTCTGACTTTTTCGTCTAATTGTCATACTCCCCGCTGTCTTTTTTCATCTTCTGCTGTTTTTCATACTACCGCCAGACAGCCATGGCTCATTGCCTGACACCGCCGTAAAACCGCGGAACAATGATTACCCGCAAATAAAGGTAACCACACCCTTGTCATTATCTGACAGGCTTTCCATATCTTTCTCTGCGGTTCCCTGCTCCACAATCTCCACTCCATAACGGAACTCACTGAATCCGGACAGGTCCATCTTGAAGTTTGTTTCCCATGTGTTATTCATAATCCAGCTGTAAACCGGCCGTTTATTATTCTCCTCTTTGTTATCGCACAGAAGGATTGGGTGGGATTCCATCTCCCCCATGTAAAGTAACGGTGTGTCAAAAGTATTAACCAGAATCGTCTGATCTTTTGTCCGGTAAACGAGCCCTTCATCCGCAATATAGTATTCCATATTGGTGCCAGGAAGCTGATCAATACCAGGGCGCATGGTAACACCTCCGTTCTGGATCATCACTTCCGCATCCGGAAGATTTAACGATAACGGAAGGTACAGGCTTTCGATATCCTCGCTTAATGTTTTGGCTACCCGGTAAGAAAACTCAATTTTCGGAAGATGACGGTACATTTTGATCACAATACTGCTGTGATACGTTCCCTCCAGGGTAAAGATCAGTTCTACTTTGGTAAACACCGGTCCGTGATCCAGAATTTTCACATCCGTAAGGTCACCCTGATACTGCTCTGCGTGAAGTCCGCGGATATTTCTTCCGATCAGACTGCGTTCCGCATAAACCCCCTTCCGTATTTCGGTGCGTTCATAAACCGGCGTGAAGAACGTTTCCAGACCGGATTTGCACATTTCAACCTCTGCTTTTTTATTGTAAAAGGAGGTAATACCCTCTCCGACTTTCCATTTGATCTGAAAGAAATCGTTTTCCAGACCGTAAGGCAGTTTGTAACTTTCCGGATCGTACGTGTTCACAATATCGCGCACCCGCTCTGCGCCTACCCAGGCAGTTCTGGTGAACAGGGTCTGGGACGGAGCCGGCTGCTCTTCGTACGTGAACGTTTTCTCTTCCATTGGCTCAAATTCTGCCAGAAAACTTATCAGGACTCCGCGCGATGAGCAGACAGCTGCACCTCCATCTCCTGTTTTGTTTTGTCATCGGTTACTTTAACTGCAGAAAGACTTAAGGTTTCTACGTAAAATTCTACCGGAAATACTCTCTTTTGATGGCTTGTGGAGACCGCCTTCACTTTACCGGACAGATTATAATAGCGCAGAATATCACCCAGTTTATGGCACTGCTCATTTTTACGCATCGCTGCTGCCTCATGTGCTTTGGATGCATAACTGTTTTTCCGCATATCCAGATTTGTCACCATGGTATCGTACGGATTCGTTACCGTAGCAGAATGACCCCAGGTGTGCTCTGCATATAAAAGAGAATTATCGCCATATGCCTGAATCAGTTCTTCGTTATGTACCCCTGTTTTTTCTTCCAGTCGGTCGCAGATATGGTTCAGTCGTACGGCCTCTTTGTAATGTTTCACCGCATATGGTGTACTTCCAACGCCATTGCCCCACCAGTCATTGATGGCACCTCGATACACCGGTGCATCCTGCACTTTATCCCGGATCTTGTCATACAATTCCTGAAGCGTCACCATATGCATGGTGACTTCTTCGCCATATTTTTCATTAAACAGCGCAACCGTATCTGCAATGGCCGGGTTGATCGGCGCATTATCCGAAAAAACGCCGGAAACACTGGTGATATAGAAATCGTACGGATAACCGTTTTCTTCATATTCCTTTATGCTCGCAGCCAGATTCGTGTGCAGATTTTCCAGAAGTCCTGTCACATCACCATTCTTTTTGCCGAAGTAGTTTTCCGTCATAAAATTAACATTTTTGTTCAGAACAATGCCGAGGGCATTTCCCAGGTTATAATGCTCACCATTCCATACCAGCAGACGCTGTCCGTTCTCATTTTCCCAGAAATACGGTTTCTGGTTCTGATACAGCGGATACATGCCGTGATGGGTATGGATATTGGTATACAAAAATTCTACTCCGTTTTCGATCAGGGCATCGCGCTGTCCCATGGAGATACCATTAATATCTGCAATCATGGCTGTTTTGATCTGGATTCCTTTTTCGCCGCAGATTTCCTGTATCGTATGGATTTTTTCTTTCAGATATTTGCAGTCGGCAAGATCATTAAAGTTCAGATAATTGGCAGACAGACCGATATTTCCTTTTTTTACCAGATCGAAAAACTTTTCTTTTTCTTCCTCCGTTGCCATTTTGAAGAACTGCTCCACGCAGTACCATGTCTCACAGTTCCATTTCAGATCTTTCTGGGTTGTGTTGTTTTTGATTCCATTTTCAATCAGTTCGACTGCCCGGCGGATGTTGTTTGCCTGGTTGTAGATCACCTGCTCCTGCAGATCGGTGTATCCCACGTCAGTGTGGGAATGATGTACGATGTAGACTTCTCTGATTTTGTGTGTCATGATAATTTCTCCTTTTCCTGTTCTATGTTGTTCAAAATTTTTATCTCTCTTTACCCCACAGATGCTACCAGCATTTTAATCATTTCGCCCTCTTCCGGTACAATCCGGTATGTTCCGACCGCTGCCGGAACGATGGCGGTTTCTGCGTAATGTACCGTGAACGGTGCAAAGCTGCCATCCATGCTCTCGATGCGGACACTTCGTCCCTCCACGAGATTCATCACATGAACCGTGTCATCCATCGAGACGGTGTGCGGCCCGGAAAGTGTATAGCGGATTGTGTCGATAAACTCGCGGCTGTGCAGTCCGGTGCGCTCCACTTCACAGTTTTCTGTTTTTTCCAGTGTTTTCTGCTGGCCGACGATATTGTCGTACACCCATTTGGTATCGCGGTTCCACTGGATATTTTTCATACCGTGGTCGAGGTGGATCGGACGCGGCAGTCCATCCATGCCAAGGCGGCCCCAGTCCCAGAGTTTGAAGGTAAAGATATACGGTGTCGCACTGATCTCCAGCACCATCGTGTTTTTTCCTGAGCAGTGCACCGTTCCTGCCGGAATCAGCACATGATCGTGTTTTTTGACCGGGATTTTGTTGGCATATTTTTCCGCAGGGAAAAGTTCTTCTCCTTTTTCTGCTGCACGGAGTTCCCGCTCCATCTCTTTTTTATCCACGCCTTCTTTGAGGCCGAGGTATACATACGTTTCCTCGTCTTCATCGGCATCCAGAAGATAGTAGCTCTCATCCTGCGTATATGGCATGCCGAATTTTTCATAGATATATTCGGTCAGCGGATGTACCTGCAGGGAAAGATTCTGACCGCCCATCGTATCCAGCAGGTCAAAACGGATCGGGAATTCTGCGCCGAACCGGCCGTGGACTCTTTCACCCAGCAGTTCATGCGGCGCATAGAAGACAAGATCCTGTGCCGGTACTTTTAAGACTTTTCCGCCGATTTCCAGATTCAGGCTGTTTTCCTCCGGAACTCCGTCAAAGCTCCACGCGAAATTTTCCTTCGATGCATCCAGACCAAAGTTTTCCTTCATCCACTGACCGCCCCATACGCCAGGGTCGAAATACGGCTCCATACGAAATGGCTGTCTGGCAAGCTGCTGCAGTGCGCCTCGGAAGGCATTTCCCGTTGTAAGAACCGGTGCATTTTCTTTCTCCGTATCCAGAAGATACGTGAATTTTTCATACCGCTCTTTTTTATAGCGGTCCGCCAGACGCCATTCAATGAAAAATCCCCGTTTATATTTCGTCAGGATCGGATCATTATAATTGGTACTGTGCCAGTTTGGCATGCCGCTCCGATAGCGGAGCTGAACTTCCCAGCGGGTCAGATCGCAGTAAACAAGTAGATCTGCCTCGGTCAGAAGCTCTGCCGCTGTACCAACGATCACGATCAGACCACCGTTTGTATCTTTTTCTTCCGCACGTTCTGTCTCAATTGCTTTTTTCATGGTTTCCAACTTTTCGCTCTCAAACCAGGTGTCTATGGTTTTATGACACATAATGCCGAAAACACGGTCATCGGTGATGTAATCTTTAAATTCTCTTAACAGCGTTTCTTCGTCTTTGGCGCAGTCTTCGATATCAAAAATCCGATCCGGCTGCAGCGCATTTGCCAGTTCCATCATTTCTTCTTTTCGTACACCCGGATACAGATCAAAGGAAAGAATACAGGTTTTCTTTTCTTTCTGTTTTTCCTGAACCGCCCGTTTTAATTCTTCAATGATCTCCTTTTTTTCATCCCAGATTTCATTTTCATATCCTGTGATTTTCATTTGCGGATGTAATTCGTAGTTTCCATATTTCTTTTTTAAATTCATTTGGATTCTTTTCCTTTTCTTAATTTTTCTTCCATCCATTGGGGTGTTTCCTGCGCCGATCAGACCTATCATCTTTGTTTCAACGCTTTCGCATCTGGCGGATTTCGCACTTCTGTCCGGTTTCGTTTTTTTAGATGTCATATGTTTACAGTTCCACCGTGTACTTATAACGATTTCCCGGATAATAGCAGATCGAATATTCAAAAACCTCGCCGCCCTTCAGGAATGTCTGCCGTGTCCGGATAAAAATAGGCATCTGCGCATCAATTTTCAGTGCTTTCTGCACCTCTTCCGATGGAAGTGCCGCCTCAAGCGTATCCCGGCCGGATTCAATATAGATTCCATGTTTCTCCCGCAGATACTGATACAGCGATTCCATGTATGGCTCCGGCTCTGTTGGCAGTTCGCAGATTTTTTTCAGATACGTAATGGTATAGACCATGGGTTTTCCCACAGCATTCCTCACACGTTTCAGGCAATAACATGGCTCCGTCAATGGAATCTGCAGACTTCTTGCTACCGTTTCCCCGGGACTTATCAGTTCCATCTTGCAGTATGTTGTCTGCATTTCGATATGATGCTTTTTCATTTCTTCCGTGAAACTGATGACACCTTCCATCTGCTCTTCGACTTTCTCGTAGACAACATCTGTTCCGATGCCGCGCCGTGCACGGGCGTAACCGCTCTGTACCAGATTCGTCATCGCCTGGCGTACTGTCACACGCGAAAGCTCGTACTTTTCCATCAGCTCTTTTTCTGTTGGCAGAAAATCTCCTTTTTTGTACGTGCCGCATTCGATCTGCTGTTTCAGAATCTGTTCTAGCTGCGCATACAGCGGCGGTGCTCCCGGATTTCTATCCATTTTTGCAGTTTCTCCTTCTTCTTTTCTCTCCATAGCATTGTATTTTTGTTTCTGAAAATATTTTTGCTCTATTGTGTTTTTTCAGGAAACTGTGACAACAGGCCTTCCATGGCACGGCCGGATGTTTCCGTTTCTATCTGAATCCGAATCTTTCTTTTCTCGCACTCTCTTTCCAGTTCTTTTCCAAACCAGGAAAAAACTTTTTGCAATCTGTCCGCCCAGAAGCAGCAGATCCGGCTGATATTCCTCCAGCACAGGAAGAAGGCCAGCCGCCACATCTGCTCCAAATCTTCTCCAGACTTCTTCTGCCTCCATGTTTCCCGCTTTTACCAGACCATACAATTCTTTTCCACTCCACACTTTTCCTGTCACAGCCAGGCTAATCTGCTCCAGCCCGCGCACAGAAAGATAATCGTCCAAAATGGAATCTCCAAACGGCTGTTGATAAATCCATCCATTTTCCGGCACACCTTTTCCCGTTTTTACTGTTTTGCCGTTTTCTACAAAAGCAGATCCGGCGCCGGTTCCGATGCAGACGCACAGAATTTTATCCGCATCACGGCAGTTTCCGTACCAGCTTTCTCCCAGTGCAAATGCTTCAATGTCATGTAAAAACAAAAATCGTGCTGATCCAAGTTCCGGCACGCGCGCCTTGATTTCTCTCTCCAGTGGAATCCCGTAAATGGCATCGTACTTATTCAGTCCCTGCATCCGGCTGATTCCATTTTCATAATCAAACGGACCCGGAATCGCCATCCCAACTCCGACAACACTTCCGTCTGCTTCTCTCATCAATTCCCGGCAAATCTTTGCAAAATTGTCCAGAATCTTCTCTGTGCTCTTCTGCGCCTGTGCTGGAAATTTCCGGATTTTTGTTCTTACTCCATTTCTGTCCGACACACTTCCTTTGATTTCCGTTCCGCCAACATCCAGAAGGATATATTTTTTTCTGCTCCATCCCGCTTCCGTCCCTTTTCATCTTTTCCCCTGTATTTTTTCTGTTTATATGCCAATAGAATCTCATTTCTTTGTATTGGCTCTCCCTGCCGCCTTGTTATAATGTTATAACCTATTCATTTTTCTGTTGCAAGCGCCTGTCTGCAATTTTGTCTGCTTTTGCAAAACTTTGTGAAAACGCGATAATACGTTTTATGCACTTGGCGCAGAACGCAAAAATCCCCTGTTTCCGGGGGTTTTTTATACACTCCGGACAGAGGATTTTTCTTATTTTCTACTTATTTCAATACATTTTCCAATTTAACAAAAAGGTTATTCATCTCCTGCACCACACTCTGCAGACTCTTTTCCCCGACATAGTTTCCAATCGCAAACAATGCCTTATACAAAAAATTAACCGCCCCCTGCAATTCTTCGTTTTGCTCTTTTGTTTCTTTCCGAAGCTGCTGCAGTTTTTCTGCCATCGGAAACAATTCCGCAAGAATCTGCTCTTTTCGTGCCCGGTCCGACGGTTCATCTGTCTCCATTTCTTCGAGATCATAGTTATCTGTTCTGCCGCATTTTCCCTTGCACACTGCGCAATCCGGATTCAGACGGTTCTTTTCTGCCTCCACGCGTACAATCCAGGATTTCCCCTCTTCTTCCCTCAGCTCTTTTTCCGGATTTGCCGCACAAATTCCGCCAAGCAGAATCTCATGCGTGGCTTTGTCCGGGCGGTGACCATTGCTGTCACCGCTGGAAAACTCCTGCGATTCACCTTTTGCTGCTTCTCCTCTTCCATCTACCGACCGGGCCAGACCGATCAGCGCACCAAGAAGCTCCTCTTGTATCTTCGTCATACTCATTTTTCTAATACCTCTTACCGAGCTTTTCATTTTTTTCGTCTTACATATTCCACAAAGCAGAATGTACCAATTGTAAAATAACTTTTAAGGGCACACGCTAATTACTATATCTGATTTTCTACAAAATTTCCCCCTCCGTAGAAATCACCACGGTTTTCACCGGAATCTTCTTTCCACTCTCTTTCAGTGCCATCTTCACGGCACGCTCCATTCCTGCGCAGCACGGAACCTCCATGCGTGCAACCGTGATACTCTTAATATCATTCCGCATGAAAATCCGCGCAAGTTTCTCGGAATAATCGACATCGTCAAGTTTTGTACAGCCTACGAGAACGACATGATCCCGAATGAAATCCTGGTGGAAGTTTCCATACGCATACGCTGTACAATCCGCCGCAACGAGAAGGTCTGCTCCTGCAAACATCGAAGCCCGCTCCTGCACCAGCTTGATCTGCACCGGCCACTGGCGGAGCCGGGACGGAACTGCTGCAGAATTTTCCTGCGCATCTGCACGGTCAATCGCCCAGCTGTTTTCACCTGCTTTTCCTGCTCCGGTATTCTCCTGTCCGGCCGCCTCTTTTGCCTTCCGCTGGTTCTCTTTTACCGCCTCCTCATCGTACGGCAGCGCCTCCCGCTCCACAAACGAAATCGCATCTGCCGGACAGACCGGCAGGCAGTCACCGAATCCGTCGCAGTAGTCATCCCGGATCAGCTTTGCCTTCCCGTCAACCATCGCAATCGCACTTTCATGACAGGCATGCGCACAAAGCCCGCATCCTGTACATCTGTCTTCCTCTATCTGAACAATTTTTCGAATCATCACTGAATCTCCTTTTTCTCTTTGTTTCTCAATACCTGTTTGTTTCTCAACCATGATATCATACTTTATCCCTGTTTTGACAGTTGTTTTTTTTAGTAGTTTTTTCCTACAATACCAACTCTTCATCCAGAGCCAGCGAATAAATAATTTTCTCTTTCACTTTCTTCCCTGTCGTCCGCTCCAGTGCCTGCTGGTAATAGACGAGCTGTTTTTCATACCTCTTTTTCAGCTCCCCGGCTTCTCTCACACGATCCGTTTTGTAGTCCACAAGAACAATCTCATCCCCCTCCGGGAACCATGCGTCAATGATTCCCTGCACGAGAATGGTTTCATCTTCCGGATAGGACGGATCTGCCTCACTTGCCGGAACGGACATCACAAACGGCTGCTCCCGCTTCAGGGTTTCATTCAAAAAGGCATTCCGCATCCGCATTCCAACCGGACTTTTTGCGAAAGCGAGGATCGATTTGAAATAAATGCATTCCGCTGCTTCTTTCGTCATCTTTCCTTCTGCAATCAATTCCTCCGTCTGTGCCATCAGCTCTGTGATGCTGTAGCTCTGCGGTAATCGAGACATTCCAGCAGGCGGTGGTACGCCGTTCCGCGGTCAGAGCCCGTCAGAGCCGCAACATGATCCTTTTTCAGAAAGCCCGGCACAATTGGTACGAGTTCTTCCTGCGCGAACAGCTCTTTTCCGATCTCGGATTCCTCCATCCCGGCCTTCTTCAGCTGTGAAACGGTAACCTTTACCGGAATCTGTTTTTCCTTCTCATACGGATACTGGTAGGCAAACCGCTCCTCCACAAGTTCCTTCAGCGCCGCTTCTCTCGGCGGCTGCTTCGGAATTTCCATGATCTTCTGCTCATTCACCGCGCGCTCCATCTGATGCAGCACTTCTCCCTCAACAAGTCCTGCCGGTGATACAAGGCGGATCGTTACCGGAATTTTCTCCGCATACAGCGGATTGTCCGCATTCCCTGCCAGACCAAATTGTTCATACAGCCCGTCGAAACACCGGTTTCTCGAAAATGCCGGCAAAATCCAGTCGAGATACCCGGATGCACTGCTCAATGTCTGATACGACAGCAGCTCCTCCTGCCGCCCCGCATGCGCCGCGCACTGCTTCACGCGGCTCTCCAGCTTCGACGCCATGCCCGTCATAATCAGCTTCTCCTTCGGTCGCGTCATGGCAACGTAAAGCACCCGCAGCTCCTCCGCCAGATTTTCCAGCTTCATGCTCTGCCGGATGATCTGCCGCGGCAGTGTCGCCTGACGGACGCGGTGCTCCGGATCGATCGCATCCGCGCCGATGCCCATGCGGGAATGGAGTACAAGCGCCGCACGGCTGTCCATCTGGTTAAACGATTTGCCCATGCCCGAGAGGAACACAACCGGGAATTCCAGTCCTTTACTCTTGTGAATACTCATGATACGCACCGTATCTGCGCTCTCCCCGTAAATATTCACCTCGCCGAAATCGACTTCATACTTCTGAAGCTGCTCGATATAACGGATAAAGTTGAACAGTCCACGGTAACTCGTCGCCTCAAATTCCACCGCCTTTTCCACGAGCATTTCCAGATTGGCCCGCCGCTGCACACCACCCGGCATCGCAGATGCATAGCCGCCGTAGCCCGTTTCATCGAGAATCTGTGTAATCAGTTCATGAATCGGCGTGTAAGGCACACGGCTCCGCAGCATTTCCAGCTGCTCCAGAAAACTTCCAAGCTTCTTCCGAAGCGCCTCATCTTCCCCTTCTGCCGCATATTTTCCACATGCCTCGTAAATTTTTACGTCTTTATCCACACAACGCACCGCCGCCAGTTCCGCATCCGTGCATCCGCAGATCGGCGAGCGTAAGATTGCGGTAAATGGAATCTCCTGGCAGGGATTGTCACACAGATGCAGATAATTCAGCACGGTCACAATTTCCTGTGTGGAAAAGTATCCCGTTTTCGATGTGCTGTACGCCGGAATTCCCGCCGCCTGAAGGACACGGGAGAAGGTCTCTGACCAGCCGCTGACTGCCCGAAGCAGGATCACGATATCACGGTACTGGATTTTCCGGTATTCTCCGGTCTCTTTGTCCACCACTTCTTCCTTTCCAACCATCTCGCGGATGCGCGCCGCAACGGCAGCCGCCTCCGTTTCCATTTTTGTCTCGCGCGACTTGTCATCTTCCAGCTCAGGCGCCTGGTCGTCCAGCAGCAGAAGCTCCGTTTCGTATGCCGTCTGCCACAGATCCGTATTTCCCTCTTCTTTCTTCGGGAACGCCGCACCCGCATGGAGGCTCGCCGCCTCATCATACGCAATGCCGCCAAGCTCCGGACTCATGAGCTTACGGAACACATAGTTCGCCCCTGCAAGCACCTCCGGCCGGCTTCGGAAGTTTTTGTCGAGATCGATTCTCTGCTGGCTTTCCCCGTCCTTCGCATACGTATGATATTTTTCCAGAAACAGCTCCGGCCGCGCCAGGCGGAATCCGTAGATGCTCTGCTTGATATCGCCAACCATAAACCGGTTCCATCTGCCTTCCTCCTCGCCGGACACTGCAGAGAGCAGTGCCTCCTGGATAAAGTTGCTGTCCTGATACTCATCGATCATGATTTCGCGGAACTGTTCCGAAAGCTCCCGCGCCGCATCGGTCCGCACCAGACGGCCGTCCTCCTGCTGCACAAGAATTTCGAGCGCAAAGTGTTCCAGATCGGCATAATCAAGAATATTTTTGCTCCGTTTTTTCTCTGCAAACGCTTTCGCAAACTGCTCCGTCAGATCGATCAGCACGCCGATCGGCTCCCGGCAGTCCGCAATCTCCTCCGCAATCTCGGTGCTGTCCTTCTCGAAAACTGCTCTTTTAATTTCTGCAGTTCTTTTTTGCATGCATCGCGCTCTGCCTTCACCTGATCTTTCAGCGCCTCGCTCACATCGTCTGCCTTTTTCCGCGAAAGCGCCTTGAACTTCATTCCGGCCATCGCGCGCACCATTCCGTCGAACGATTCCGTCTCGATCAGCTCTTCCACCATCTGCTGATCTGATGCCAGCGCCTCGTCATACAGATACGGTCCGCCAGGGCTTACCGCCGTTTTTCGGTTTTCCTCAATTCCTTCCAGAATACTCGAGAGCCGCTTTTTCGCCTCAGCCATCAGTACCTGTACCCAGATGCTTTTCTGCACCGCCTCCGGCGAATCGATCTGATACGCCGCCCGGCACTCTTCGAGCCACTGCTCCGGCCACGGATAACTCATGGAAAATTCATACAGCTTCAGCACGAGCGCGTCGAGTCCGTCATCCTGTTTTCCCGCCGCGTAGCTCTCCACAAACCGTGTAAACGCAGGATCTTTTTCCGCAAACCGCTCCTCCATCACCTTCTGGATCACGTCACTTTTCATCAGGCGGATCTCTCCCTCATCCGCCATGCGGTATACCGGATCAAGATCGATCATCTGAAAATAATTTTTTATCACATACGAACAGAAGCCATGGATCGTGCTGATCTGTGCATGGTGAAGCAGGGTCTGCTGCCGCTGTAAATGCTCATTCTCTGGATTTCCTCTTAGCTCTGCTGCAGGCGGCGGCCGATTCTTCTCCTTTCATTCCTCCGCCTCGCTGCCACGCGGTAAAGGTCACGACAAGAGCTGATCAATATCAATCGGGCGCACGGGATCTTTCACCATCGCAAGGATCCGCTCTACCAGAACCGCCGTCTTTCCGGAA
>ENA-OQMZ01000049-OQMZ01000049.1-human-gut-metagenome-genome-assembly--contig:-NODE-49-length-42215-cov-3.074867_pt1 | contig 42215 bp, 44 predicted proteins | sample MGYA00242621_ERZ504862 | MGnify/ENA primary metagenome ERZ504862 (study PRJEB26092, sample SAMD00036393) | human gut metagenome | host: Homo sapiens | study: EMG produced TPA metagenomics assembly of...
TGAACATAAACTCCTGGAGTTCGTCCATCAATCGAAAGAACCGAACAGCCCTTCATCATCTTTTTAACCTGTGCCTCAAAGCCGAATGCCTTGTTGAGTTCAACTGCAAGCTTGATAACCGAAAGCGAGGTCATACCTGCGTTGATGAGATTTTCGGAAATATCAAAATCGCTGTGTCCGATAATCTTTTCGATAATTGCGGAAATTTTCTTTTCAAGGAATGTTAGTTCCCTCGGAGCGGAATTTTTCTTTTTTGAAGATTCTGCCTTGATTTCTGGAAGCTTGCGCTTGTCAACCTTGCCGTTTACATTGAGCGGAATTTTGTCAATCTGCATCGTAGCGGCGGGTACCATATACGGCGGCTTGTGTTCAAGAATAAATTCGTTGAGCTTTTGAATGTCAATTTTTCTGTCGGCAACAATGTATGCGTTAATGCATTGTCCGCCGCCATCAAGCTTTCTTGCGATTACAGCTGTGTTTGTAATGCCGTCATATTTGCGGATAATCTTGTCAACCTCGGAAAGCTCAATGCGGAATCCTCTGATTTTAACCTGACCGTCATTTCGTCCGATAAAATCAACCTTGCCCTCATCTGTAAGGCGAACAATGTCGCCTGTGTGATAAAGCCTTTCGTAACCGTTTTCATTGCAATACGGGTTCTTTTCGTATGCTTTTGCAGTCTGTTCGGGACGGTTAAGATAACCTCTTGAAACCTGCTGACCTGATGCGCATAGCTCCCCCAAAGCCCCTGTCGGAAGCCGTCTGCCGTATTTGTCTGTTACATAAAGCTTGATATTGTCAAGAGCCTTGCCGACAGGAATTCTGTGGTAGAGCTTGTCAACGGGCTGTGTTGTGATGTAAACCGTACATTCTGTCGGACCGTAACCGTTTATGAGTTCAAAATTCTTTGGCGGTTCAAGGGGAACAAGCCGTTCACCGCCCGTAAGAAGATATTTGAGCGAGTGGTTGTCAATTTCGGTTGCAAACTGTCTTGCAACCTGTGTTGTCATAAATGCGTGGGTGATTCCGTTATCTTCAAAATATCTGTTCAGCCTTACAAGGTCAAGTCTGATGTCCTCCTCAATAATGTGAAGCTCGGCACCGCCGATAAGCGCAGGATACATTTCACTGAGGCAGGCGTCAAAACCGTAGCTTGCATATGCCGAAACAACGCTGTGTTCGTCAATGTCAGAGTTCCTGATATGAAAATCGCAGAATGACCGAACATTTTTGTGTTCAAGCATAGCACCCTTTGGAGTGCCTGTTGAACCCGATGTATAGATAAGTATAAACAAATCATCGGGTGAGGGTTTTGCAAAAACTGCGTCTGATTTCGGAAGATTCGGAATATCCTTTGTAAGAAGAATATCACCGCTGTAATCGGGCAAAAGCTCAAGCAGATTTTCGTCCGCAATAAGAAGCTTTGCGTTTGCGTCCTTAATCATAAACTGAAGTCTTTCGGGCGGATATGACGGATCAAGCGGTTGATATGCCGCACCCGATTTCAGCACACCGATTGACGCAATCGGCATATATTCGCATCTCGGAATCAGAATTGAAACAACCTCTTCTTTACCGATACCCTTTGAGTGAACATAACCTGCAATTCGGTTTGTAATCTCATCAATTTCAGCGTAGGTGAACTTCTTTTCTTTATATACAACCGCTGTTTTGTCGGGAGTTTTTTTGCATTGCTCCTCAAACAAATCAACAACGGTTTTGCTGTCGTCAAACGGAAATTCCGTTTTGTTGAAGTTATCAAGCTCTGCAAGCTGATTTTCGTTTACAAGCTCAACTTCGCAGAGCTTGGATTTTTTAAGAAACTGCTCAACAATCTTTAAAAAGCTGTCGGCAAACGAACGAATAGTTTCCTCTTTGAATAAATCGTTTCTGTATTCAAAACGCAATTCAAAATCTGTTTCTGATTCAAACACCATAACATTCAATTTTGAAATGGCACTTTTTAACGGAACAAGTTTTAATTTTAGAGCCTGACCGCCTATTTTAAATGTGTTGAATATGTCAGCCTGATAGGCAAGCATAATGTCGGCAGAGAGGTCATAGTCAGACGCAAGTTTCATAAACGGAAACCAATCGTTTGCAACTGTTTCCTTTATGCTCCTGCGTATTTTTTTGAGGTAGTCCGAAACTGTATCTTCTTCATCAATGTTTGCATGAATCGGAAGTGTGCGAACCATCATGCCGACTGTGTTTTTAAGCTGTTTGTCAAATCTTCCGTGGGTAACTGTGCAAACCGTTGTTTCACTCTGATTCGTAAACTTTGCAACTGCGTATTCATATGCACCGATGAAAACAGTGTACGGTGTAATTTGGTTTGCTAAGGCAAAATTGCGAACTTCCTCAACGGAGAATTTGCCGTTCGTGGATAATTCAAAGAAACCGTTCGGTTTATCCTCAACCTCTGAATTCTCTGCAAAATCTTCCGTTATTTCCGACTTTGACTCAACAGCCGAAAAAATGCTGTCATAGTAGTTCTTTGATTTTTGATATTCTTCGGTTTCTTCAAGCTTTTCCTCAAAAACAGAAAGATCAAGCTGAGAAAACTTTTCGGGTTCAAGCTCTTTTCCGTCATATGCAAGTGCAATGTCATTGCAGATAACCGAAACAGATGTGCCGTCAGAGATTATATGGTGAAAGTCCATTGCAAACATAGATTTGTCACCGCATTCAAAAACCGCAAATCTGAACAGAATGTCTTTTTCAAGGTCAAACGGCTTAACAAAATCTTTGCCTGCCTGTTCAAGGTTATCAACCTGTACAACAGGAATGTCAAAATCAACGCTGTCACGAAGTTTCATCATCGGACTTCCCGTTGAATTGTCAATGAAAATTTTCATAACAGGGTGATTGTCAACAGCTTTTCTTACGGCATTTATCAGTCTGTCGGTATCAAGACTGCCCTTGTCAAAAACATAGGTGCAGGGAATGTTGTACATTGTGCCTCTTGGATTTTGCATACATGAGAGATAAACACCCATCTGGCTCGGTGTAAGCGGATAAAGCTCTCGCTTTTCACCTTTGTATGTATCAAGCAAGTTGATTAAATTACTCATAATATTCAACTCCGTTTGTTAAAGTTTAATTATTGTGCGGTTGAAACCAAGCGCCCTTGAATATTCAACCTTATCCGAAATCGCCTTCACAACTGTGAGAGGACTCATCTCAAATTCCTTGTCGTCATTGAGCGGATCAAATTCGTCACCGTTGTCACGAACAGAAATAATGGTTTCTTTTTTATCGGCAAAAATTCTGATGTCGATGTCTGCAAACTTCTTTTTGCCTTCCATTCTTTCAGCGCAGTTTGCCGCCATTTCTTCAACGGCAACTGCAATCCTGTTTGCACGGCTTTCTTCAATTCCGTTTTTTGAAAGGAAAGAGGAGAGGTAGAGCGAAACGCCTGCGGCATTTTCTTTTGTCCCTTTGAACGAAAGGGCAAGAAGCTCGTTGTCCTCGGTTTCTTCAAGAAGGTAAAAATTTTTATACTTTCCGCCCGATTTTCTCTTTTCGGCAAGGTCAATAAAATACACAACTACAAGTGTTCCCACCTGTGCAACCACGAGTGAATACATACACCCGTGATGCCGAAAAATTTGCCGAGAATTAAAGCTGACGGAATGAGTATGACGATTCCGTTGATGATTGAAATTGCAGTAGAAATAGCTCTTTTCTGCGTTGCCATATAGTAGTAAAGCAACAAAAACGAGAATGAAAGTCCGGGGAATGACAATGCGTTGATTCTCATTGCCGGAACTGTGTTTGCAATGTCTGCGGGTGAAGTAATTCCGAAAAATTTAATTATCGGTTCAGGCTCGATACAGATGAAAAGCATAATTACAACGCTTGAAACAGCAAGCACCCTTGCGGCTCTGCGGAATGCATAGCGCACACCGTCATAGTCCTTTTCACCAAGACAAACCCCGATAATCGGAATCATTGTCTGACTTGCACCTGTGATGAACATTGACATAAAAATTTGGCTTGACGAGCATACCGAATATGAAACCATACCCGCACTTCCGCCTATGCTCTGAATAATTGTGTTTAAAAACAGCATTTTAACTGTTATCAGCATTGTACCTAATGCTCCCGAAAGTCCGATTGTAACCATTTTTCCGAGAAACTTAAAGAACTGAACGGGATTTCTGAGAATTGAAAAGTCAAAGTGCAATGTGCTTTTCTTCATGATGAAGTGTGTTGACATCATCACAAACCCTACCGCATAGCCTGTTACGGTCGCAATTGACGAGCCTGCAATGCCCATTTTGAAAGCACCCATAAACAGGAAGTCAAGTCCGAGATTTACGGCATTTGCCACAATTACAATGTTTGACGCAAACGCAGGTCTTGCGTCTGCTCTTACAAAGTGAATTGAACACATGAGCAAAAGGTAAATCGGTGTGCCGATTATGAACGGAACATAGTATTGATACAACAGCGATTTAAGCTCTGCGTCCTTTGTAAGCAACGAGCTTATCGAGTCGGCAAGCGGCAGCTGAATTGCAATAAAAATTACGCTGAGTGCGATAAGTACAATAAATGTAGAAGTAAAAACACGGTTAGCCTGCTTTTCGTCACGCCTGCCCTTTGCAAATGAAATTATCGAGGACGCACCGAGTCCGAAAAGAATAGTAATCGAAAAATAAAACTGCGAAATAGGGGACATAAGGTTGATTGCCGCAAGTGAGTTTTGCCCCAGAAGATTGCCTGCAATAATTGAGTCCACAATCATCGCAATGTTTGTTGCCATAGCCGTCAGAACTGTAGGAAGAAAATATTCCGTGTATTTTTTGTTGACGGTAACGGCATTTCTGCCAAGTACGGTACTGCTCATTTTAACTCCTTATCCCTGCTCAATGTCAAGGTAGTCAGCCATCCCTGTCATTGAGAACAGCTCCATAATTGTGTTGCTTACATTGACAATTTTAAGATTTCCGCCCTTGCTTTTTAGGTTTTTATAAAGTGCAAGAATAACCCTCAGTCCCGAGCTTGAAATGTACTCAAGGTCTTTAAGGTTAAGTGTTACGGTTTCAACCTCGTCAAAATCAATGCTCTTTGCCTCGTCATCAAGCTGCGGTGCTGTCATTGTGTCAAGACGGCCCTTGAGTGTGATAATAACATTCTGATTGCTTATAGCCTTATTGATTTCCATAGTTAGTTCCTCCAATAAATTTTATTCTTAATTTCAATCGTTCAACATTTCCATTATAGTGTCAATACCGTGACAAAATACTGACAATCGGATTATTATAACCTGATTTTGGAAACATTGTATTATTCGGTTTTGAATTTTGAGTGAAGAATAATTGATTTTTTAAATTAGAAATTCTTTGTAATTGTAAAAATGTTTTTGCCGTTATATCTTTCATAGGAAAGAGCGTCGGAAAGTTTCTTTGTCATGAAAATTCCCAGACCGCCGATGCTTCGTTCTTCAAGCGGAGCGTGAATGTTCGGCTCTGCAATTTCAAGCGGATTGAATTTTTTTCCGCTGTCAATGAATTTTACAACAATGCAGTCTGAAAGTTTGCTAACTTCAATTTCAGCCTTGCCGATATTTTGATCGTAAGCATAGTTGCAGATGTTTACAAACACTTCCTCGCAAATCAGTTCAAGCTCAAAAACAAGCTTACCGTCTGCATTTTCACCAAGCATTTTTGTCACAAATTCTATAACATTCGGCAGATTTTCCTTAACGGCATCAACGCAAACGATTGGCATAATTCTCACTCACTTTCAAAACACCTGTTTCAACATAATGTACAGTTTTATACAGGTACTTAATCATAAAAATTATACAACATTTTGAAGAAGAAATCTATAGAATTTGAAAAAATATTGCTAAATTGTGAAAATATTTTAATTAATTGCGTTTACACCGCATTTTTGAAAAAACAAAACCGCACAAAACAAAAATCAGTTTTTGCACGGTTTTGAGTTTTTACTTTACTTTTTCCAATTTCCTATTAATTTCGTCAAGTGATAATCCATATTATAAAACCTGAAAAAGCCAAAATCAATAATAGCCTAAAATTAGTTTCTAAATTTGGCATTACTCACAAAGAAAAAAGGTAAGTTTTGTTGCACTTTACCTTTTTGAAAAGCGGTTGTAAATTTGTGTAATATATTATTTACTTTTGCCGAGTTAAAATATTATAATTAAAGGTACGCTTGCAAAATATATCTGCAATATTTTGTAAAAAATGAATTTAAAGTATGGAGTTAAAAATGGGTGGGAAAAATTTAATAAAATCTAACCGAAAGGTTATTCTTGAGGGAATGCGTGACGGTATTCCGATTGGACTCGGCTACCTTGCCGTTTCGTTTTCACTCGGCATTGCCGCAAAAACTGCGGGACTTAATGCGTTTCAAAGCTTTCTTGCAAGCCTTTTGTGCAACGCATCGGCAGGTGAATATTCGGGCTTTACCGTAATTGCGGCTGATTCGTCATATTTTGTAATTGCGCTTGCAACCCTTGTTGCCAACGCAAGATATCTTCTTATGAGTTGTGCGTTAAGTCAGCGTATTTCAAAGAATACCTCGATTATCCACAGGCTGTTGCTTGGATTTTTTGTTACAGACGAATTTTTCGGAATTTCAATTTCACGGTCGGGCAAGCTGAATCCTTTCTATACCTACGGCGCAATTCTCATAGGTTGCCCGTGTTGGGCATTCGGCAGTATGCTCGGCACAATTGCAGGCAATCTGTTGCCTCTTCGTATTGTCAGCGCACTAAGCGTTGCACTTTTCGGAATGTTCCTTGCAATCATCGTTCCGCCGTCAAGAAAGAACAAAACACTTCTCGGAATTGTACTTGTCAGCTTTGCGGCAAGTTTTGCATTTGCATATATTCCCGTCATCAATCAGATTGACGAGGGTACACGCACAATTATTCTTACAATCGTAATTTCGGCAGCGGCGGCATTGCTGTTCCCTGTCAAAGAAGAGGAGGAGAATGAAAATGTCGCATAATCCCTATATATACATACTTATTATGGCGGCTGTAACATTCGCAATCCGTGTTCTTCCGCTTACACTTGTTAAAAAGCAGTTTACAAACACATTTGTGCGTTCGTTTCTCTACTATGTGCCGTATGTAACGCTTTCGGTAATGACATTTCCGGCAATAATCAACGCAACTCACAGTCCGATTGCAGGCATTGCAGCCTTTGCGGCAGGACTTGTAGCGGCATGGTTCAACGCAGGTCTTTTCAAGGTTTCATGCGTATGCTGTGCAGTTGTGTTCATTCTTGAATTTTTTGTGTGACATTTTTGACGCACAGCCTGTTGTTTAATTAGTTTGGAAAGTTTTGATTAACTGAAAGGATTTTTAAAATGAAGTTTTTGCATATTTCGGATTTGCATATTGGAAAATATGTGAACGGCTACAGAATGCTTGATGATCAACGCTATATGCTTGAGCAGATAGTTGAGATTATAAAAGAGAAAAATCCCGACGCTTTGCTGATTGCAGGAGATATTTATGACAAGTCTTTGCCGTCTGCCGAGGCAGTTGAATTGTTCGACAGCTTTATGACTGAAATTGCAGGGCTTCACGGTAAAACAGGGTTGAAAACCTTTGTAATCAGCGGCAATCACGATTCGCCCGAAAGAATCGGTTATTTCAACAAGCTGATTGAACTCAACGGAATTTTTACCGATGGTGTGTTTGAAGGTGTTGCAAGAAAAAATACTGTTGAATGTGACGGAGAAAAGGTTAATATTTTCTCGTTGCCGTTTATCCGTCCGTCATTTGTGCGCAAGGTATATCCCGAAGAATCGGCTAAAATTACCGACTACACAACTGCTGTCAGGGTTGTGCTTGAACATTCCGAAATCAATGCCGATGAAACCAATATTCTGATTGCTCACCAGTTTGTAACGGGCAGTGAAACCTCGGGTTCGGAGTCAAGCCTCGGTACGCTTGATAATGTTGAGCCGTATGTTTTTGAACCGTTCGATTATGTTGCACTCGGTCATATTCACGGCAAGCAGATTATGGGCAAAAACAAAAATATTGCCTATTGCGGTTCGCCGATAAAATATTCAAAAACGGAATGTCGCAACAAAAAATGTGTGATTTTCGGCGAGCTTTCAAACGGAAAATTAAATCTTGAAGAAATTCCCGTACAGCCGTTGCATGATATGAGAATCATAAAAGGAACTCTGCGTGAACTTGCAGAAAATCCGATATCCAACACATATGACGATAAAACCGATGACTATGTTTTTGCCGAGCTTACGGACGAAAATCCCGTTACCAATGCATTTTCAACGCTTGAAAATATCTATCCCAACATTATGGGGCTTGAATATGTCAACAGAAAAAAAGAGCATTGAAATGACTCCCGAAATGTACGGTAAAACAGAGGGCAAGAGCAATATTGAACTATTTTCGGATTTCTATAAAATGCAGAACGGAAAAGAGATTGAACCCGAATCCGTAAAAATTATTGAGAGAATTTTCAAAGAAATCGGAGGTGTAAACGATGAAACCGATTAAACTGAAAATGAGCGCTTTCGGTCCGTATGCCGATGTTGAAACGGTCGATTTTTCGGCATTTGACGGCAAAGGGCTTTTCCTCATAACAGGCACAACGGGCGCAGGAAAGACAACAATTTTCGACGCAATCTGCTTTGCACTTTTCGGTGAAACAAGCGGTTCTTCACGAAACGGCGAAATGCTCCGCAGTAACTTTGCAAAACCGCTCACACGCACCTATGTTGAGCTTGACTTTGAACACAGGGGAAAGAATTACCATATCATCAGAACCACCTCGAATGAGGTCGCAAAAAAGCGTGGAACAGGCAGTAAAATTGAGGGTGCGTCAGCAGAGCTTACGGGTGATGACATTACAACTCCGCTCACAAAAACGGGCGAGGTCAATAATAAAATCAGCGAAATTATCGGCTTGAAATGTGATGAGTACCGCCAGATTGCAATGCTTGCACAGGGCGAATTCAAAAAGTTCATTGAGTCGGGAAGTGAAAAGCGAAGCGAGATTTTTCGCAAAATTTTTCACACGGACATCTACAAAGAATTTCAGGACAGGCTGAAAACAGAGTCAGCCGAAAAGCTTGAAGAAAAGAAAAAAGTCTGCGAACTTATCAAGTCAAAAACCAGTTGCTGTTGAAATTCCCGATGATGACAGCTTTGCCGAAATCAGCGAAAAAATCAAGCCTCTATACCGACAGAACAGACCTTACGGTAATTGATATTGAGCAATTTCTTTTGCACCTATCGGTACTTTCCGAGATGCAGAAAAGGGACAATGCAGAAATTGAAAAAAAGCGAAAAGAGCTTGAAAAGACAATTCTTGAGGAAGAAAAGAAAAAGGCTCTTGCAGTTGAAATTAATAATAAATTCGATACTCTTGATGCCGAAAAGCTCCGCCTCGAACAGCTTTTGCAGAGCAAACCGCATTACGATGAATGCTCAAAAAAGCATGAGAATGACGAAAAAATACTGCACTCCGTAAAGCCAAAATATGACAGCTTTGCCGAGTCACGGACAAGATATGATTCGGCACTCAAAAACTGTAAAAATGCGGAAATAAACAGAAAATCCGCCGAAGAAAATTTGAAATTAAAACAGAATGTTTTTGCCGAGAAAAAGTCGCTTGAGGGCAAAATTGCAACACTAAACGAGGAATCGGGAAAACTCCGTGCAAAGGAAGATACTTACAGAAAATATTTTAACCTTACGGCAAATTTGAGTGTATATGAATCAGTTTGCAAAATTCCGAAAAGGAAATTTCAGACAACAGAAAATCTTAATTCGGATACAGAAAATCTAAAGACAAAAGCGGAAAAATTCATCTCAGAAAACAGCGACACAGAGCAGAAAATCTTTGACGCCAAGAGCAAAATAACCGCCTTGAAGGATAAATCAGGCAAGGCTGAAAGGCTTTCTGCGGAATATCAAAATCTCGAAAAAATCAATGCAAGGTTGACTAATGCAAAAGCAGAATGTGCCGACCTTGCAAAGTCGGCAACGGCACTCAACAACGAGTACAACGAACAGCACAATATCTACATAATGAATATGGCAGGTGTGCTTGCCGACACACTCGAAGATGAAAAACCGTGTCCCGTCTGCGGTTCATTGCATCATCCGAATCCGGCAAAACACAGCGAAAATGCCCCAGACAAGGATACGCTCGATGCTTTGAAGGGAAGGTGTGAAGTTGCTGAAAGCGCCGTTCATAAAAAGTCAAATGAGGTCACAAGGCTTGAAACGGAATCAGAATCCGCCAAAACAAATGTTACGGAATTTGCGAATGCACTTGAGGTTGATGTCGAAACACTTTCAGCCGAAATGATTTCACAGCTTTTGTCGGAACAAAAGAAGCAATTAAAAGCCCTTGAAAACGAAGCTTCTGACCTTCAAAAAGTCATTGAACAGCATGAGGTCTGCAAGGTTGAAATCTCAAGGCTTGATGAAAAGCTTAAAAAGCTTGACCTTGTTCATACAGAATTAATCCGCAAAAATGCTGACGCAAAAAGTAAATATAATTCTGCAAAAGAAGAAACCGAGAGCCTTAAAGCGGAGATAAAATACTCATCGGTAGAAGAACTTTTGAATGCGGCAAATGCTTGTGCAGACAGGGCAGAGCAGATTAAGTCGGAAATTGACCTTGCACAAAGCGAGCTTTCAAACGCTAAGTCAGATTTTGACAGCAAGGTTTCTGCTGAAAACGAAACTGCAAAACAGCTGAAAAGTTTTGAATCTGAACTTGAAAACAAAAAATCGGAGCTTGATATTGTTCTTTCAGAGAATAATATCTTGGAATGTCCCGATTTTAATTTGTTGACCGAAGATTCTATAAAAGAATTAAAACGAGAGGCAGAACCTTTACCGATTCTCTGAAAAATGTCGGGCAACGGTTGAAGCCTGTGAAAAATCAGTTGAAGGAAAGCAAAGGGAAGATGTCCTTAAAATCAATGAACTTATTAATAGCTATACTTCTGAAAAGGAAAAATGGGACAATCTTTATACCGCAGGCGACAGAAGTCTGCACAATAATCAAAACATTTACAACAGCGTTGAAAAGCTTAAAAATGACTTTGAGGAAAAGCTTAGAATAGCCGATGTTTACGAAAACCTCAAGAAAACCGCCAACGGTGAAATTGTTTCCGATAACAGCAAAATCACCTTTGAACGCTACATTATGGGTTCGTATTTTGAACAGGTTTTGTACTATGCTAATCTGCGTTTTTCAAAAATGACTGGCGGTCGCTATGAAATTGTCCGTGGCGAAAGCCGTGACAAGCGAATCAGCGCAGGACTTGAAATCAGCGTTCGTGATAATTTTAACAATAAGGAAAGGGATATTTCATCTCTTTCGGGCGGAGAATCTTTTCAGGCATCACTTGCGCTTGCACTCGGACTTTCCGACATTATTCAGCAGAGAAACGGCGGAATCAGACTTGATTCAATCTTTATTGACGAGGGATTCGGTTCACTTGACAACGACAGCCTTGCATCTGCAATTGAAACGCTGAATGACCTTACAGGCAACGGCAACCGCCTTGTGGGTATCATTTCCCACATAAGCGAGCTGAAAAACAGCATAGGCAACAAAATCGAGGTTGTCGGCACAAAGTCGGGCAGTTCAATAAAAATTATTACAGATTAACATATCATATTATGCAGCGGAGCAGAGATTTTCTGTTCCGCTATTGTATTTTAAAATTTGTTGTGCTACAATGTAGTTAGCAAAGACTAACTACAAGGAGGTCAATATGCTTTTAAACGGACTGATTATAATTTTAATACCGTTTCTCGGAACATCACTCGGCTCAGCCGTTGTACTTTTTTCAAAGGGTGAACTCAATCAAAAGCTGCAAAAATTTCTGCTCGGATTTGCATCGGGAGTAATGATTGCGGCATCAATATGGTCGTTGTTGATTCCGTCGATTGAAATGGCAGAAAGTCAGAACATAGTTGCGTGGATTCCGGCGACAGTCGGATTTTTGATCGGAATTGGATTTTTACTTTTGCTCGACAGCGTTATACCGCATATGCACCTTGACAGCGACAATCCCGAGGGCGTTCGTTCAAGCCTTTCAAAGAACACTATGCTCGTTCTTGCCGTTACCTTGCACAATATCCCGGAGGGAATGGCGGTTGGTGTAACATTTGTCGGAGCAATTTCGGATAATACGGGAATAACCGTTGCAGGTGCATTGGCTCTTGCGGTAGGTATTGCAATACAGAATTTTCCCGAGGGGGCAATAATTTCACTTCCGCTCCATGCAGGCGGAGCGTCACGCAAAAAGTCATGCTTTCTCGGAATTATGTCGGGAGTTGTAGAGCCTATCGGTGCTGTACTTACGGTGATTTTTGCAGGAATAGCGGTTCCGCTGTTGCCGTATCTTCTCTCATTTGCCGCAGGAGCAATGATATATGTTGTAACCGAAGAGCTTATTCCGGAATCACAAAACGGCAAACATTCCAACATCGGAACAATCGGTGTTGCAATAGGATTTACGCTGATGATGGTTCTTGATGTTGCTCTCGGATAAATTTTTTATAAAATCGGAAAAATTCACTCTGCAAATTCTTGACAAATTTGTCATATATTATATAATTAATGGTAAAGTTGTTGTGTAAAACAACTTAAATATATGTACATTTGTGCATATGAGCGTTAAAGGAGGACTTTATATGTTGAAAGTATTCAAGAACGAGAAATTATGGTGTGCAGTTGCAGGCGCAGCAGCAGTAATCGTAGGCAAAAAGATACTTAAAGCAGATAAAACCCGCAGTCTTGCAGTTACAGGTCTTGCAAAGGGTATGAAGCTTCAGAAAGATGCAAAGGCAGCTTTCCAGAATATGAAGGATGAAGCTTCGGATATCTGCTATGATGCTAAAACAGAGGCAGGTATTCACGAAGATGCTGCCGCTGAAGAAGTGACAGAATAATGAAATTTAAAATTGTCTATGACAAGCCGCAGAGAATTCGTTTTCGCTGCGGCGCATATGCATTTGATAAGGAGTATGAGGGTGCAATCTATAATCTTGTGACCGCATCTCCTTATGTGAATTCGGCACAGGTAAGTTCTGCAAACGGCGGTATTCTTGTCAATTACACAAAGGGCAGCAGAAGTAAAATTATCGACCTTGTAAGAGCAATTAATGTAAAAGCTCTTAAAAAGAATGAACCGAGTGCAGAATTTGGAATTCAGAAGATTGACAGCGATTTTCATGACAATCTTTTCACTCTTGTTGCAAAGCACTATCTTTCAAAGATGTTCCTTCCTGCTCCGATAAGAACGGCAATCACTCTTTACAGAAGTGCAAAATATATTAAAAAGGCTCTCAAAACTCTTTGGAACGGTAAACTTACCGTAGATGTGCTTGACGGTGCATCTGTTGTGGCGTGCTTGTGTCAACGCAAGTTCAAAACAGCCGCAACGGTTATGTTTATGCTCAGAATATCGGGCTTGCTTGAAGAATATACTCACGCAAGGACAAAGGCGGTTCTTACAGACAGCCTTGCAATCAAGACCGACAGGGTATGGCTTGTTACCGATGACGGCGATGTTCTCATTCCGATTGAGGATCTCCGTGTTGATGACAAAATCCGTGTTCAGACAGGCAAGGTTATTCCTGTTGACGGTGTTGTTGCAGACGGTGAGGCAACCGTAAACGAGTCGTCAATGACAGGCGAGCCGTTGCCTGTATTAAAGCGTGAGGGAATTTCCGTTTATGCAGGTACGGTAATCGAAGAGGGCAGTATTGTTGTAACAGTCCGTCAGCTTGCGTCAAATACTAAAATCAGCAAGATTATTGAGCTTATCGGCAACTCCGAGGAACTCAAAGCAGGCGTTCAGAGCCGTGCCGAAACTCTTGCCGACAGAATTGTTCCGTTCAGCTTTATCGGATTTTTCGCAACTCTTATCTTTACAAAAAACATTACAAGGGCAGTTTCACTTCTTATGGTTGACTACTCCTGTGCAATCAAGCTGTCAACCCCTATTGCCGTAATTTCGGCTGTCAAAGAGGCGGCTGACAACGATATTACAATCAAGGGCGGAAAGTATCTTGAGGCTTTTGCAAACGCCGACACAATCGTGTTTGATAAGACAGGTACTCTCACAAACGCAGAGCCTGTTCTTGAAAAGGTTGTTGCATTCGGCGATTATACAGAGGACGAGGTACTCAGAATTTCTGCCTGCCTTGAGGAGCATTTTCCGCACAGCGTAGCAAATGCCGTTGTAATCGGCGCTGAAAAACGAGGAATTTCGCACTCCGAGGAGCATACCGAGGTTGAGTATGTTGTTGCTCACGGTATTGCAACAACACTTCACGGTCATCGTGCAATAATCGGCAGTAAGCATTTTGTTGTTGAGGACGAAAATGTTACCGTTACAAAGGAACAGCAGGATATTATTGACGAAAAATCCGGCTCATGTTCCGTGCTTTACCTTGCAATCGGCTGTGAACTTGCAGGTGCATTGTGCATCAGCGATCCGCCTCGAAAAGAGGCAAAGCAGGCAATTGATATGCTCAAAAAACAGGGCATAAAGAATGTTGTCATGCTCACGGGCGACAGCTACAGAGCTGCAAAGGCAACTGCCGCAATGCTCGGAATTACCGACTATAAGTGTCAGGTTCTCCCCGAGGACAAGCACAGATATGTTGAAGAAATGAAGCAGAACGGTCAGAAGGTAATTATGGTCGGTGACGGTATCAACGATACTCCTGCACTTGCCGCCGCAAATGTTTCGGTTGCATTGAACGATGCGTCCGACATTGCCCGTGAAACTGCGGATATTACCATAAAAGGCTCTGATTTGCGTGCGCTTGTGCGTGTTCGCAAGTTGAGCAAAGACCTCATGAAACGAATCAACAAAAACTATCGTTTCATAATTGCTTTCAATTCGGCACTTTTGCTTTCAGGCTTTATGGGCGTTATTCAGCCGTCGGTTTCGGCATTTTTGCATAATGCGTCAACTATGATGATTTGTGCAAAGAGTATGACTCCGCTTACAAAGAAAAAGAATAAAGACAAAGCTTTGTTGCTCCCCGAAAAAGCAGAGCAGTAATTTTAGTGAATATTTATAAGTAAATATTTCAAAAAACAACCGCTGTCAGGTCAAATCCCGACAGCGGTTTTGTGCTTGATTAAGCGGATTTTTTTACTTTTATATACGCATAGATGTAGGCAACGGCAATGCTTATCAGAAGAATTGCAACCATAATAAATGTTGAATTGATTCCCTTTATGAATGAGCTTTCAATGATTGTCAAAACTCCGGTAACTACAAAGGCAATTCCGCCGCTCGGTTTGATTCATACCACGCCAAGTCACTGCTTTGAGTCCATGATGTTCTTACTCCGATAAACGAATTTCGTTTTGTTTTCGGAAGAAAGTTGCCCACAATAATCAACATTAAACCCATAACCGTATTTATAATGAACGGCACATTATCTGTAAAAGTTGTGCTGTCGGGCTTTAAAATTGCCAGAATGAGAAACATCAATTGAAGAATATTGAAAGCCGCAATGATTGATGTCACAAGTATCGCAGTGATTTTTACATTGTTATTTATCTTTTCAACGCTGTTTGTGCTGTATTTAGTATATATCTTGGTATACACCATGTAAAATGCATACATAAACAGAATGATTGCAGGGAAAATGAAGTTTTCGTATTTTGAACCGTAACGGTCAACAGCACCGCTTGCGTTGTAGTGCATGGGAACGGTGTCATTCATAAAGAATAAAAATACGGAAGTAAGCAAAGTGGGCAATATGGAAAGTGCAAGCATAATTTTATTCAGCTTTTTCATAAAATCAACTCCTAAAATTGTTTAAGCCACATTATGAGTTCGTCAAACAGGGTTGTGTTAAGCTCATAATAAACATAATTTTTTTCTTTTGATTCAATCACCAGGTCGTTTTTCTTCAACAGATTGAGGTGATATGAAAGCGATGCAGGTGAAATTCCAAGTTCTTCGGCAATGTCGCCTGCAATCATTTTCTTGCCTTTCAGCATTGTCAGAATATTCCTTCTTATCGGATCTGAAAGTGCTTTAAGGGTACCGTTCAGTGACAAGCAGATACCTCCTCACAAAGTCCTGTTACACCTGTTTAAAAAATATTTTAAATAGCTTGTAGCTTTATTATAGCCTGATTTACCGAAAAGTCAAGAACTATTTAAAAATATTTTTAAATAGCTTTAAAATACTTCTGACGAATATTGCAGAAAAAATAAAAATTTCTCTTGATTTTCTTTGTTGAGTGGTATATAATAATACTCAGTTAGCAGAGGCTAACTCTTTTGAATAAATCATGTGGACTTCCCTTGCGGGTACCGAAAGCCTTTACTCGGGAGGATGTGCTTACCTCCCGAGAGGGTTGTCTGCAAGAAAAAAAGTTAGGAGAATTATAATGACTTATTTGGAAATTGAAAAAGTAGTCGGCAGAGAAATTCTTGACTCCCGTGGCAATCCGACAGTTGAGGCAGAGGTAACACTCGTTGACGGTACTGTTGCAAGGGGTACTGCTCCAAGCGGTGCGTCAACAGGCGAATTTGAGGCTCTTGAACTCCGTGACGGTGACAAGTCAAGATATCTCGGCAAGGGCGTTTCAAAGGCAGTTGAAAATATTAACACAGTAATTAATGATACAGTTGCAGGTATGGATGCGTCAGACATTTATGCAGTTGACAAGGCTATGATTGAGGCTGACGGCACAAAGGACAAGTCAAAGCTTGGCGCTAACGCAATTCTTGCCGTTTCAATTGCAACAGCAAGAGCAGCCGCAACAGCACTCGATATTCCGCTTTACAGATTCCTCGGCGGTATCTCGGGCAACAGACTCCCTGTTCCAATGATGAACATCCTCAACGGCGGTGCTCATGCCGCAAACACAGTTGATGTTCAGGAATTTATGATTATGCCTGTAGGCGCACCGTCATTCAAGGAATGTCTGCGCTGGTGTGCAGAAGTTTTTCACGCACTTGCTTCCCTCCTCAAATCAAAGGGACTTGCAACATCAGTAGGTGACGAAGGCGGTTTTGCTCCGAACCTTGCAAGTGATGAGGAGGCTATTCAGTATATTCTTGAGGCTGTTAAGAATGCCGGCTATGAGCCGGGCAAGGACTTTATGATCGCTATGGACGCCGCATCATCGGAATGGAAGGGCGAGAAGAAGGGCGAATATGTTCTTCCGAAGGCCGGTACAAAGTTCACATCGGCAGAACTTATTGAGCATTGGAAAAAGCTTGTTGAAAAGTACCCAATTATCTCAATCGAAGACGCTCTTGACGAAGAGGACTGGGAGGTTGGCAGCAGCTTACAAAGGAACTCGGTGACAAGGTTCAGCTTGTCGGCGATGACCTCTTTGTTACAAACACAGAAAGACTTGCAAAGGGTATCAAGCTTGGCTGCGGTAACTCAATTCTCATCAAGCTTAACCAGATTGGTTCGGTTTCGGAAACTCTTGAGGCTATCAAAATGGCTCACAAAGCCGGTTACACAGCAATTTCTTCACATCGTAGCGGTGAAACAGCAGATACAACAATTGCCGACCTCGCAGTTGCTCTTAACACTTGCCAGATTAAGACAGGTGCTCCGAGCCGTTCAGAGCGTGTTGCGAAGTACAATCAGCTTCTCAGAATTGAAGAACTCCTCGGTGACAGCGCAGTTTATCCCGGTATGGACGCTTTCAATGTTAAAAAAGACTGATTAATAAGACAGTTTGTTTTCATAAATATTTTCTCTAATGTTACAGGGCAGAGTCGTTTTTACGGCTCTGTTTTGTTTTTGCTGAAACCTTAGAATAACAAAATATTGACAATTTGCAAATTTTCATCAAAACGGTTGTATTCTTAAAACAGTCAATAATAATCGGATAATGTGAAATACTTATTATTTGGTTATAAAATTATGCTGTAATAAAATAGGACAAAATCAATACTGTGCATTGTGTAAAGTTTTTTCAAAACAAAAGCGTCTTTATTTCGTCATTCCTATACATTTACATTCACAAATCGCTGTGCTATAATCAAGTGCAGAAGTACCGCACCGCTTGGCAGTGCGGTACTTCTTAGGGTTTCAGTCATTAGACTGAAATCCCGAGGAGCTATCGCCCCTTTGCACAGATTGCAATCTGTTTGCAGAAATATCGCATCGTCAGGCAGAGCATAGCGTTGATATGGACTTATACTTAAACGAAAAAGATATTAAAAACATAAAAATTTTTGATAAGAAGTGTGAATGTTATGAATGGTTCAAAATCTGTTAGAAATCTGACTCAGGGAAAAATTTCAAGTCAGATTTTATTTTTTGCAATTCCCGTAATAATCGGCAACCTTTTACAGGAGCTTTACAATGTTGTCGATACGCTGATTGTCGGTCAGACTCTCGGTGAAATCAAGCTTGCGGCTGTCGGTTCAACGAGTTCGCTCAACTTTTTTGCACTCGGATTTTCATAGGACTTTCCGCCGGCTGTTCGGTAATCACTTCACAGCATTTCGGTGCAAACGATATGGAACGGGTGAAAAAAGAGCGTTGCCGCCCACATAATAATCGGCGTTGTGTCGGCTGTTGTGCTTACTGTTTCGTTTGTACTTCTTGTTAATCCGCTGCTTACAATGCTCGGAACAACCTCGGATACATTCGATTATGCAAGCAGATATCTTACAATAATTTATCTCGGAATCCCCGCAACCATGCTCTACAACCTTACGGCATCACTTCTGCGTTCGGTTGGTGACAGCAAAACTCCGCTTTATCTGTTGCTCTTTTCATCCGTAATGAATGTGGGACTTGACCTGTTATTTATCATAGTGTTCAGGTGGGATGTTTCGGGTGCGGCAATTGCAACGGTAATCTCTCAGCTTGTGTCGGCAGTTCTCTGTTGCGTGTACATTTTTTTTCAAGGTGAAAATGCTCTTGCCGAACAGAAACAGCTTTAAAAATTTGACTTCAACTGTACGGGACGAGCTAAAAGTCGGTTTCCCGATGGGACTTCAAAACTCAGTAATTTCAATCGGAATGATGGTTTTGCAGTATTTCGTAAATCAGTTCGGTTCATATGCCGTTGCCGCCTACACAATCGGCAACCGTGTTCAGCTCCTCATCCAGAATCCGATGAACTCAATGAGTACGGTTATCGCAACATTTGCAGGTCAGAACGAGGGTGCAGGAAGATATGACAGAATCAAAAAAGGCGTCAATTTCTGCCTGTTAATTTGCATTGCATATTCAATTGTAATAGGTGCGGTTTCAATGATTTTTGCTCAGCCGATAACAGGAATCTTCACAAGCGGAAGCTCACAGCAGACTATTGATTATTCCGTTCAGTTTATCTTCTGGAACTGCCCGTTTGAGTGGTCGCTTGCAATGCTGTTTATATACCGTGGAACAATTCAGGGACTTAAAAACGGCATTGTGCCTATGATTGGTTCGCTTATCGAAGTTGTTATGCGAATTATGACGCCCGTCATTTTCAGTTCTGTAATAGGTTACGCATCAATCTGTGTTGCCGGTCCTGCCGCATGGACAGGAAGTATGCTCCTTATGGTAGCGGTTTATTATGTTAAAATAAGAAAACTTTCAAAGACGAAAACTGTTGTGGCAAATTAATCCTTTATGTGGTACAATACTCCCTGTGATTATAGTAACGAAAGGGATTTTTATGATTTGCTTTAAAAAAGTTACAAAACAAATTTGTGATTATAAATCTGTAAAAGAATTATACTTTTCCGCATTTCCAGCCGTTGAGAGAGTACCGTTTTGGCTTTTGATGAAAAAATCAAAGAATGACGGTGCGGATTTCTACGCAATTTATGATGAAGAAAAGTGGATTGGACTTATCTATGCAATCACGGACGGCGAAGTTGTATATGTGTACTACTATGCAATTTCCGAAAAGGAGAGGGGACACGGAATCGGAGTTGCCGTGCTTGATGAATTTAAAAATTTGTATAAGGGCAAAAAAATTTTTTCTTGCAATTGAACAGCTTGAAGAAGAAAATGCTCCCAATCAAAAACAGCGAATGAGCCGTTATAAATTCTATCAGCGTTGCGGATTTTTAAGGCTGAATGCAAAGATTGTTGAGGCGAAAATAACATTTGATGTTATGGCATACGGCGGTGAAGTCAATCCAGAAAGCTATAACAAAATGATGAAAAAATATCTCGGCAAAATTATGTCGCACTTCATCAAAACAGAAATGAAGGGCAGCGGTAAATATTTTGAATAATAAAAACACCGACAGGTTAGCTTTTAGCTTTATCTGTCGGTGTTGTTTTTTATAAGATATATTATTTTGTACAGCGGTTGCCGGATGTTACAGATTTGCGGGCGCTTATTTTATTGCCGACAAATTCGAAGAGTTTAAGTCTTAAAAGCTCAATTACGCAACAGCCTGCGAATATGAGGAGGACTGTTATAATTACAATCGGAATATAAATCAGGGTGTCATAGAGGTGCTTATTGCTGAAGTTTGCAACATGCCACAGACAATCACGAACATACGGATTTTCGTGGATTGCATATATACCGAGCGTTGTGCCGGCTACTGTATTGACAAATTTTGAGCTGAAATTGAAATCTCTGAAAAAGAGAACCAACATCGCCGATTCGGCGAGGACAATCGGGTTGTTGAACATACCGAATGCCGCTTGTACTGTGGAAAAACAGATGCCAATACAAAATCTAATACGCAAAGGCCGACGAAAATGCCGAGATAGCGGAAATTCGGTTTTCTTTCCTCAAGCGGTTTCTGCTTTACAAACAACCTCAGATAACCGCCGATTATGTACATCAAAAGGAATCCGCCAAGACTCTTGCCATATAAGGATCAAGTATTTTGTTGACGCTGATCACATTGTTTATTCCGTGAATTTCCGCAAGCGTTGACCATAGACTTACTGCCACAAAAACAATTCCCATAAAGTAGAGGTAATGTTTTTTAGAAAGTGACGCAAGCATTTTGTTGAGAAATGGGCTGAGCAGAAGAATAATCAAATAATTGCTCAGAAAATACCAAGTTCGTGACATTAGCGGAGTGAACGCCTTTATAACTGAATTTATATTTATGAGCGACGGATCGCTTATGAAGAAAATTATCGAAAGTATAATCGAGTAAAAAATCATTGCACCGTAGATTTTTCCGCCACGCCGTATGGTCTTTTTTATATCAAACTGCGAGGTTATCATGAAGTAGCCACTTATCATAATAAACACATCAACAGGGGTTCTGCATAATGACCATACAAATGTCACCAATATACCGTCAATATCGCCTGCGGCCTTTGATGCGTCATGAAGTAATCCGTACTGATACGCATGCAAAAAAATTATCTGTATCATTGCAATAATTCGCAGTAACTCAATACCGGACTGTCGTTTGGTTTTGCTCATTTTTAAATCCTCCGTAAACGGAAATCCCAAAAAGTAGGGGATTTGTGTCTGTCAATTTCTGACAGGAACTTCGTTTTCTTAACAATTTTCGTAAAATTTGCAACATTGCTACAAGTACCAATTATACCATAATTTGCCTGTTATAACAATTTATGCGGTGTAGTATTTCAAGAGAAAAACAAGTAATTTTTAAACAATATATACAAAATTGTACATATGTACAAAAAGCAATAAAAGTATATTGAGCTTGAGAAGTATTGGCAAAACAAAAACGGTCAGCAAAAAACTGACCGCTTAAATATTATTTTAATTTGTCTTTGTTAACCTGTTGCTGATACTTGATGATTTCGTTGTAAATTCTTTCACAGTTGTTGTGATCGTCAAACTGATAGAAATCTTCAACTCTTTCAACATACTTTGGCTTCATTTTACAGCCGTTTTCCATATACTCGCAGAGCAGGTCAACAAGCTGGTCGCTTTCGGTACAAATTTCTCCGAATCCCATTGTATCATAGAAGAATCCGCCGTCATCATAGTGTGCAGGAAGCTGTGACGGATGGAAATATACAAGCGGTTTTTTCATATAAGCAAAGTCAAACTGAACGCCCGAATAGTCAGTTACCATAAGGCTTGACTCCTGAAAAGCTGTTTCGTAGTTGAAATCGCCAACCGATGAAACAACCTCAACATACGGATCGGGGATAAAGTCGTTAACCTGTGAGCTTAAAATCGGATGAAGAACATACTTAATCTTGTAGCCTGTACGCTTTGCCGTATCAATCAACTTTTTATTATTGATAAGGTCATTGTAGATTTTATAATAGGTTGTGTGCTTGAATTCGGGATTGTAAGCTCTCTGTTCACCCTCGCTTGTTGTAACAGGCATTGCATTGTACATACGCCAGGTGGGTGAAAGCAGAATCTGCTTTTTATCGTTATTGATAAGTCCGTCATATCTGCCGATGCCTGTCATCTTGAGAATGTCAAAATCCTGATAGTTGTAAACATGGTTGCTCAGGTTTTTGTACTCATACTTTGACGCAAGGAAGTACATCTGTGTGTTGTCAACAATTCTCTGCTGAGCCATTGCACATTTCTGAACCGAAAGTCCGTGCTGTAAGCACATTGAAGGGAAGTTGCACAAACCTCTGATGAATCTTGAACGATCCATACTGTAGCCGTTGAACGGAAATACATTTGAGTTTGTAATGAGCGCAATATCGGTATTGAGAAACAGCATTTTGTGCTTGAATGAACGGTTCTTGACAGGCTTGAGTCCGTCAGCCTTTAGTCGCTTGTAATCGGAAGTGTTTTTGTCAATGATATAGTATCTTGAAATGCCGTCCTTTTTGTCTGCACAATATCTGTAAAGATATTCACAGCTGTCACCGCCCTTGTACAGCTTATCGTACATGAGCCAGATTTTCTTGTTCTTGAAGAAAGGTCTTGTAAGCCAATACTGAATTCTTGTAATGAAGCTGCGTTTACTCTCCATGAAAACATATGGGAGAAACTTGAGTTCTCTCTTGAATGTATCCATAGCAGATGCGTGGCAGATTACAATTGTGCTTGAGTTGTCAATATAGGCAACATACTTGTTGAATCTCCAGTAGGAGTTCTTTGGCTTGATTGTAAACTTAGACCAATGGTGCAGGAATGAAAGCTTGAGCGGAATAATTGAATCCTTGTATCTTGCAAAGAATGCAACCGTCTGCTGAGGCTTTTCGGGATCAAGCTCAAGCTCAAGGTGGAAGGTGAATTTCTTGTACGCACTGATGCCGAAATATTTTGTCAGAGAATAACGGTCTGTGTTTGTAAGAACCTGTCTTTTGTCGCCAAACTGAACATAAAGCTCAAAATCTTCAAGGTCAAAAACCTGTCTGAACGAGCCGTCAATAACAAGCTTGCCGTCACGGTAGTCCATAACATGCATACCGACTCTCTGGTCTGTAAGCTTAGAAATATAGACATTGTTGCAGTTGAGATAAACCTCTTTTTTGCCCTCGGAATATTCAAAAGGCATATCCTTGAAAACACAATTGTGCTTTATCATATAGAACATCTCGGCGGCTTCCTCGCTGTAGCCGAGAGAAACATATTTGTCTTTGTTAAGAACAAAACCGTCATTTGCAAACTTAAAACATTCTCTTGCTGTTTCAAAGAAAACCGCAAGCTCTTCATCGTTCATATTACGCTTGTTGCGGTTGTTCATATTTGCAAGGAACTTTGTTGTAATATTGAAAACAATATAGAACTGAATAAACAGCGGAATATTTCCGTCCCTGTCCTTGCTGTCATTGATGAGAGGCTTTAAGAAGTTGTTAAGCGAATCTGTGTACCAGTCCTTGTAGTTTGTGGGAACATAGTACATAAAGTCATCGCTTACAGGCATAAAGTAGTCAAATTCAATCTCATCAAGATATACATACTCCGGATAATCAAGCTGAATTCTGAGTGCAAAATCGTCTGCGCTTTCGTACTTGAGCTTGTTGTTCATTTTGTATGATTTGAAAATTTCAGTTCTGTAAAAAGTACCCGTAAGCTCAAGATTGATGAGGTTGGGATTATCAAAAAGGTTGACAACGCTTGATTCAAGCTGCCCTTTGTTAAGTCTAAATTCCTTTTTCTCTCTGAAAACAGGGTTTACGCAAAATCTGTGACCGGCAACAAAAGGAATTTTTCCTTTTTGTTAAACACCTTAATGCAGCTTTCAAAATAGTTATAGCTGAAAGTGTCGCCGCAATTGCACACCGTGATATATTTGCCTGTTGCTTTTGACGCAGCAAGGTTGCAGGCATCGGCAAAGCTTTTAACCGACTTTGCATAAATCACCTTGCACATTGACATACTGCCGCTTGCAATTTTGCTTGAAGTTTTGTCTGTTGCGTCAACAATAAGCACTTCAATGTTCTCTTGATGAATATTCTTTTGCTCGGATATTGATGACAGAGTATCTATTAATTTGTTATTGCTCTCAAGAAAGGGGACAATAACAGAAACAATTATACCGCTCATAGTACCTCCAGAAAAAAATTATCTCATTAGATTATACCACAGTTAGTGAAAAATGCAAACTTTTCTTTGATATTGTATGTCGCAAATTTGCGGAAAACAAGGTAATATGTTGAAATTTTAATAAGCAGTAATAAAAAACAGGCGACAGTCCGAAAACTGCCACCCGTCAATTGTAATAAAATTAAAAGCTGTCGTCATAAACGGCACGGCAACCGCCGATGAATTTAGGACGGGTTCTTGCGGCAAGCAGAATTGCCTGTCCGATATGGTCAATGCCGAGTCTTACGGGTACGGCAACTCTTTTAAGGTGCATACCGATAAGTGTTCCGCCGATGTCAAGACCTGCGTCAGCCTTGATTTCTTCAAGTGCAACGGGATCTTTGAATGTTTTGTATGCTGTTGTGGCAAAAGAACCGCCTGCCTTTGGCTGTGGAACAACATTCACGATTTCAGCGTTCGGAACAGCCTCTCGCTCAACGATGATTGCACGATTGAGGTGTTCACAGCATTGTGCGGCAAGGTAAATTTTTCTTTCGCAAAGCACTTCGTATATACCCTTGAAAACAGCCTGAGCGGTTTCAAGACTTGAATTGTGTCCGATAGTTCCGCCTGCAACCTCGCTTGAAGAACAGCCGATTACAACAATACTGCCCTCTTTAAGCTTGGCAACATCGCAAAGCTCATTACAAGCCTGTTTTGCCTGAGCATAAATTTCTTCATACATATATGTCAACTCCTTGGTTATGTAAATTTTATTCTGATTATATTATACCATTCTTTTTGCAAAGTACAAGTTTTTAATGCAAATGACAGCAAAAGACATAGAAATGTTAAAATGGTTCTTGAAATTTTAGATATATAGGTGTATAATAAGACAAATAAATTTATTCTGCAAGTGTTGAATAAATTTAAGAGCTTTACAATAATCTTATATAACAACATAAAACTGATAATTACTTTCGTTCATATTTACTCCCGAAAAGGTTTGCGGTCAATTTTGGTCGCAAGCCTTTTTGCTTTGTTTACATTAATTTTTTAATGTGGTAAATAAATGTTGAAGGTTTCGGCAAAACGAAATTGCACAAGGTATTTTTATATGATTGGAAGATGAAATTATGTGTGAAGTAACAATAAGACGGGCAAAATTTAAAGACATACCGCAGCTTGACAAGCTCCTTTTTGAGGTTCACAAGATTCACAGCGATATCCGCCCCGACCTTTTTACAGTCGGTGAGAAGAAATACACAGACGAGGAGCTTGAGCGAATAATTGTTGATGAGCAAAAGCCGATTTTTGTTGCAGAACATAACGGAAAAGTAAAAGGATATGCTTTTTGTATTTTCAAGCAGGATCTTGAAAGCAAGTCGGTCACAAATATAAAAACCCTGTATATTGATGATTTGTGTGTTGACGAGGATACAAGAGGGATGCATATCGGCACAAAGCTGTATAACCATGTTATTGATTTTGCCCGAAAAAGCGGTTGTTATAATGTTACGCTAAATGTGTGGGCAGGCAATGACGGTGCAATGAAATTTTACGAGCGTGTCGGTTTTAAGGTTCAAAAAATCGGTATGGAAACAATTCTCTAAAAGAAATATATAAATTTTCGGGTATGGTGATAAGATGAAAAAAATTGCAGTCGGTATTCTGGCTCATGTCGATTCGGGAAAGACTACGCTTTCAGAGGCTCTGATGTACTCCTCGGGCAACATAACAAAGCTTGGTCGGGTTGACCACAGGGATTCGTTTCTCGACACTTTTTCGCTTGAGCGTGACCGTGGAATTACAATTTTTTCAAAACAGGCGGTTATGAAGTACAACAACACGGAATTTACTCTGCTTGACACACCCGGTCATGTTGATTTTTCGGCAGAAGCAGAGCGTACACTTCAGGTGCTTGACTATGCAATTCTTGTAATCAGCGGAACTGACGGCGTTCAGAGTCACACCTGCACACTTTGGAAACTGCTCAAAAAGTACAATGTGCCGTGTTTTATCTTCGTCAACAAAATGGATCTTGACGGTGCGGACAAGCTTTCCGTTATGGCACAGCTGCGTACAGGGCTTGATGAAAACTGCGTTGATTTCACCTATCCGAACTCCGACGGCTTTCGTGAAAGTGTTGCCGTATGTGATGAAAAAATTCTTGAAAAATATTATGAAACAGATTCCGTTGAAAAAACCGACATAACAGGTGCGATTAAGGAACGCAAAATCTTTCCGTGTATGTTCGGTTCGGCACTCAAACTTGACGGTGTAAAGGCATTTTTGAATCTGCTTGACGAATACACGGTTATGCCCTCTTACGGTGCTGAGTTCGGTGCAAAGGTCTATAAAATTGCAGAGGACAATCAGGCAACCGCCTTACATTTATGAAAATTACGGGCGGAAGTCTTAAAGTGCGTGAAATTCTCCAAAGCGAAAAAAATACCAATGCCGAAAAGGTAAACAGAATAAGAATTTATTCGGGTGAGAAATTCACAGCCGTTGAGGAGGCTGTTGCAGGAACCGTTTGTGCGGTAACGGGAATAACATTCACTTCATCGGGTGACGGCTTGGGTGTTGAGAAAAATTCCGGAGTTCCCGTACTCGAACCTGTCCTTACTTACAAGGTTGAATTAGAGGACGGGACAGACGCCCACACGGCTCTCACAAAGCTGAAAACGCTTGAAAACGAAGATCCTCAGCTAAATGTTGTGTGGAACAGCAGACTCGGTGAAATCCACATCCGACTTATGGGTGAAATTCAGCTTGAGGTGCTGAGGTGCATAATAAAAGAGCGTTTCGGCATGAATGTATCGTTCAGTACAGGCAGTATAATCTATAAAGAAACAATCGAAAACACGGTTGAGGGTGTCGGACATTTTGAGCCGTTAAGACACTATGCAGAGGTTCACCTCCTTTTGAAACCTGCAAAGCATGGCAGCGGAATTACAATAAATTCCCGTTGCAAAGAGGACTTGCTCGACCGCAACTGGCAAAGGCTGATTCTTACTCACCTCTGCGAAAAAACACATCTCGGTGTGCTGACAGCTCGCCGATTACAGATATTGAAATCACGCTTGTTTCGGGAAAAGCTCACGCAAAGCATACCGAGGGAGGAGATTTCAGACAGGCAACCTACCGTGCCGTAAGACAGGGACTGCGTTGTGCAAAGAGCATTCTGCTTGAGCCTGTTTATGATTTTACGCTTGAAGTGCCTAACGAAAATGTGGGACGGGCAATGTCAGATATTCAGCGGATGAGCGGTACTTTCAATTCTCCGGAAGCCAAGGGAGAAAATTCCGTTCTCACAGGTACTGCACCCGTGTCCAAAATGGGCAACTACACAAAAGAAGTTATGCAGTACACTCACGGCAGAGGCAGACTTTCGTGCAGTCTTAAAGACTATGAGCCGTGTCACAACAGTGATGAAGTTATTGCACAAATCGGCTACGATTGTGATGCCGATGTTGACAATCCGTGCGGTTCTGTGTTCTGTTCTCACGGAGCAGGCTACAATGTGCCGTGGAATGAGGTCGGCGAGCATATGCATCTGCCGAGTGTTCTCGATGCTCCGAAAGACGATGAAATCGGCACAAACAGCGAAAACGCTTTTGCAAAGTGCAAAACTCAGGACGATATTTTTGCTCTCGACAAGGAGCTTATGCAGATTTTTGAACAGACCTACGGTCCTGTGACACGCAGAAAACACGCTCCCGAAAAGCGTCATGTCAAGGCGGTTTCGTCAATTGACAAGGCGGCTGAAAAGTATAAAAAATCCCCCGTGTATGACGGCACGGAGTATCTGCTTGTTGACGGCTACAATGTTATTTTTGCGTGGGAACACCTCAAAGAGCTTTCCGAAAGAAGTCTTGACGGTGCAAGGCACGCTCTGATAAACATTCTCTGCAACTATCAAGGCTACAGTAAGTGCAACCTTATTCTCGTGTTTGATGCGTACAAGGTAAAGGGCGAACACAGAGAGGTTGAAACCGTGAATAATATCAGCATTGTATATACCAAAGAGGCAGAAACCGCCGATATGTTTATTGAGAAAACCTCTCACAAGCTTGCCAAAACCAACAAGGTGCGTGTTGTAACATCCGACGCACTCGAACAGATGATAATTCTGGGCAACGGTGCGTTGCGTGTTTCATCAAGAGCATTTTTAGAAGAAGTCAGACAAGCCGAAAATGAAATCAGAGAAATAATAAATTCTTCAAACGAATTAAACAATAATATGAATTAGTTTATGGATAGCCTGTAGGGGCGTTCATTGGACGCCCGCAAGTAATGGTATATAACATTTAGATGTAATTTTATAAATGTCGCAAAGTAATTGTCATACTGTAGAGGCGAACCGTGTTCGCCAATCATTTCGTGTGTAAACACGAAATGAACTAACAACGATTTTATCTTAATATTCTAATCGTTTTGGATAAAAATATTTATTAGCCTCGCAAAATACCCCATTACCATTTACAACAATATTGTAAGAAACATAATTACTTACATTATTCCGTTCGCGTTTACGGCTTTTTATCCTGCGTATTATATCCTTTCGGGCGAAAACCCACTGTTTAACATTGGTATGACGGTGTTAATCGCAATTGTGATGATGGTTGTTGGAGTGATTGTGTTGAACAGAGGCATTAGGTCTTATGAAAGTGCTGGTTCATAAATTTTATGTTGACTAAATAATTGATATATGATATGTTAGTAAATAAAAGGAGTGACTAAAGTGGAAATACAGAATTTATTTGCTCAAAGAATTGGTGGAAAAGAATTTGGAATAAAAAATGAAGTTTATAAATTCGCTTTAATAAAGAAATGGAAGCAAGAAGCTGAGAAAAAGCATTCAAATAATTTTAAATTAATTGATATGGGAGTGGGTGAACCTGATTGGGCCGCTGATGATAAAGTTGTTGATATGTTATCTATTGAAGCAGGCAAACCCGAAAATAGATTCTATTCTGATAATGGAATTCCTGAATTTCAAAATGCAGCAATAAAATATATGGAGGAAGTTTTTGGTATATCAAACTTGACAATTAATAATGTAATTCACGGTATTGGTAGTAAACCAATTCTTGCAATGCTTCCTTCTTGTTTTATTAATCCTGGAGATTATGTGCTAAATACTATTCCTGGATACCCCGTCCTGGCAACTCATGCAAAATATTTGGGTGGAAGATTTATGATTTGCCTCTTAAGGAGGAAAATAATTTTTATCCGGATTTTTCGGAAATCCCGAGGGAAGTTTTAGAAAAAACGAAATTATTATATATTAATTATCCTAATAATCCAACAGGACAAGTGGCAACAAAAGAATTCTTTGAAAATGTCGTAAAATTTGCCCAAAAGAATAACATTATTGTAATTCATGATGCGGCATATGCAGCGCTTACATATAATGATGTTAAACCTCTAAGTTTCTTATCGGTTGATGGAGCTATAGATGTAGGTGTAGAGATTCATTCTTTATCAAAAGCTTTTAATATGACTGGATGGAGATTAGGTTTTTTAGTCGGAAATGAAAAAATTGTTTCTGCATATGGTGTAGTCAAAGATAATACAGATTCGGGTCAATTTCGCGCGATACAGAAAGCAGGTGCTTTTGCTCTTAATAATAGATGGATTACAGAAAATACAGTTAATAAATATTCAAGAAGATTTAAAATGCTAATTGAAGCACTCAATGAAGTTGGATTTAATTGTGTAGAGCCAAAAGGTACTTTCTATTCTTATGTGAAAATTCCAACTGGAACAGAAGAAGGAGTTAAATTCAATACTGCATTAGAGGTTGCAAGATATATTTTATTAAATGCAAACATTTCAGTTGTTCCTTGGGATGATTGTGGACATTATTTAAGATTCTCTGTTACATTTTCAGCTACTCATCACGAGGAAAAAATAATAATTGATGAAATGAAAAATAGATTGAAAAGATTAAATTTGTATTTGAGAATATATAATGTAAAATTGATCATAATTGTAGTAAAATTCAAGATCTATCTTTCATCTGCTGACCTTGCATATTATCTTGATGTTACAAACAGAGTGAACAAAAAACTTCTTGAGGTTCAACAATAATTTAATTAAAAATAAGCAAGCCGACAGATACAGCGATTGTATTCTGTCGGCTTTGTTGTTTTTAATAATGTAAAATCAAATTTCTTCTTCCGTGTCATCATCGGGTTCATCGTAATCGTCACGGTCATTTCTGTGGCGTTTAAAGCTTGCGACTGCCGTACCGCCTGCGATAAGCAGAAGAATTATCGCAAAATCAGTAGGCATTGAACCGCCGTCCGATTCATCGGAGGTGGAGTTGTCTTGTGTGTCTGTTTTGTCAGTTGCAAAAGCAAGGGTACTGCTCCAGAAAATCATCATAAGAGCAAGCAAAAACGATACAAATTTTTTCACGACAACACCTCCGCAATATCTACACGAATTATACCATTATAATTCCAAATTAGCAATATTAAATTTGGAATATTAAATCAGCAATATATGTCAATGTTCACAGCAACTGTCCCTATAGATTTTGTAGGGAAAGGGTTATACAATGAAGGAATTTTAATAAATAACAAAACAAGACAGCCGTAAACTGTCTTGTTTATATGTAATACTATTCGACTGCGTTGTTAATTGCCCTTATTCTGAGCAGTGAAACAATGCACAGAGTAACTTTTATCAACATTATGAAGATGAAAATTATGCTGTAAATATTGAATGTTTCAGCACCGCAAATTATGTCAAGAAGGGTATAAGCTCCGTAAGCAACCATAATCATAAAAGTAACAGCAGATGATATAATGATCAAGCCGTTTGCCATCGTGCTTTTACTGCGTATGAATTTGTAAACGAGATATACGGGCAATACCAACGATGCAATATCCATAATTTCAAAAATAACATATAAAACATAATTTCCTGACAAGCTTGAGAAAGATGCAAAGGTTGTAAAAAGAGTGTTGAAAATGAATAGGAACGGGTAGTCGCCGTGGATTGCCCAAAAAGAAGAATAATCAAAATTGAGTGAATAGTCGTATGTATAAAAATTCATACGGCTCATTACCTCAATGCAAATCGCAAACAACAGCAATATGCCGATGAGAACACTCTGAATAATTCCCGTAACTTTAAGCATTTTATTTGTTTTCATAAAATCACCGCTTAGTTATTTACTGTAACTGATTTGATTTTTTAATCTGTTTTATTCGCAGTATTGAAACGGCAATCAATCCTATTTTTATCAGTATCACAATTATTAAAACTACTTGAACCAAAGTAAATTCGCCAAATCCACGGGCAAGTTCAAATAGGGTAGAGAAAAGACTCCGACATGCGGATAACAAAGTCAATGCTGATCCTGCAATAATCAATCCGTTTGCAACTATGTTTTTGCGGAATATTGACAGATAGCCTAAAATAACAGGCAAGGTTAACGCTGCAGCGGCAATAATCTGAAAAATTATTTTAAGAACATAAAGACGCATCAAATCTAAAAAATAAGCTATGGTTTCCGCAATGGAATTTATGAGGAAAAACACTGAAGAATTATTCCGTAAATCCCAATAACCAATACCCATATTTCTAAGAAAATCAAAAGAATAATCTTCACAATAGTATGTGTTATACAAAAATGTCACTTGAATCCAAATGGCAAGCAGTAACAGAGTTGCAATGAGTACACCTTGTATAATTCCTGTGTATTTGAGAGTTTTATTGTTTTTCATAATCTTACCGCCTTTTAATCTCTTTTAACCGTTACAAAAATTAATCCGATTTTTATTATTAAATTGATTATGTAAAACGCTAACAATAGAAAATAGTGATTGGATGTGAAAAAATATCCTATTGTAAAAAATAAGCCGTAAAATGCTGACAAAACGGTGTCGGGAATCATAAGAATAAGAATAATTGTATTTGCGGATTTTTTGTTTTTGAATACTGATTTGTATGTTAAAAACCAAAGCAGTGCGGGCATCAATATTAGTACAAAATTTTGAAACAGAATTGCCTGTACGGTGTAGGGGTGGTCAAAATAGAACTCTATGAGATAAAGCGGAGTTATTGCAAACATAGGTGCGTATATCGGCGGCTCGGATGTTATACAATGAATATTAAAACACACGATTGACCCTACAGTAAGCCACAATACAAAGAAAATCTGCCAAATTGCTGTCGCTTGATTTTTTGTAATTTCTTTCATAAAATCACCGCCTTTTGATTAATTACAATTTTTCTGTGTTTCTATTGTATTAATATTATAGCACAATGTAATTCAAAGTGCAATTGCAAAATATTCTGCCATGCAATTTCGTGCGATTTTTACAAAACAATAATCCTAAAAAGGTTCAGATTGACGGTAAAATTAGTTGTAATGAATAAATTGCAGTAAAATTTTTGTGCAAAATAAAACCCGACAGCCACACATTGTACCGTGTGACTGTCGGGGAGAGAAGGATTTGTATTAACTTTAAATCAGAATCCCGTTGCAATGGTCAATTTCATGCTGAATAATCTGTGCGGTAAAGTCTGAAAAACTGCGTTTTATCTGCTTGAAATTTTCGTTGAAATATTTTACTTTTATCGTTTTGTAACGAACTGTTTTGCGTTCGCCGTCAAGCGAAAGACAGCCCTCCTCGGTTTCAAATTCACCGAATTTGCTAATGATTTCGGGATTGAACATAACAAGATATTTTCCGTTGTCATTAACTGCGATTATCTTTTTTGCAACCCCTATCATGTTAGCCGCCATGCCCACACAACGGTCAAAATTTGCCCTGAGTGTGTCAAGCAAATCCTGTGCCGTCTGCAAATCTGCCTGTGTTGCGTCCTCCGACTTTCTCTGTAAAAACATAGGATCATGTACAATTTCTCTTACCATAACTCTGCCTCTTTCAGTTTCTAACCCGAGTATAACACATCGGTGTATTTAAAACAAGCCTTACTGTTCCGACTGAATATTGACCGCTGTCCATTCACCGTCTTTATTGATTACGGTAATTCGTGATTTTACGGGTTCGGTTGTCATCCAAAAAGTTCCGTCCTCTGTGTATAAATCCTTTGTGTATTCAATCCACATATATCCCGTGTCTGTGTAAAGCTTTGCGGAGTTCAATTCAACCTTAGCTTTGACTGTGTAATCGCCCTCAACACGGTCATATGAATAATACGCAAGTTCTCCGAATTTTCCTTTGGCGGTTTCATATTCACCGTTGAAATCAATAACATTTTTTATATCATTCAAAAGCGGTTCAAGCTGTTTTTGGTCCGATTGTGAATATCCCTTGTCAAATTCATTTAGCATTTCATCGCTGAAATATGGGCTTTTCGCTGTATCTGTGTTGTCAGTACCGTACATATAATTTGCCCCGATAATAATTAAGGGATAAGAACAACAACCAAAATAGCCGCAATTGCAACTTTAATTATTCTTTTCTTTTTGTTTTGCTTTTCAATACTTTTCCATACGCTGTTAATTTCATCGTCAAGGTGTGCTGTTTTGTCAATTTCGGTTTTTGAAAGTGATAAAATACGATTGCATTCATCGCAAGTACGGCAATGCTCCTCAATAAGTTTTCTGCTTTCATCACTTGCGGTATTATCGGAATACAAAGGAATTAAATCACGCACTATGTTGCAGTTTTTATTCATTATCATCACCAAGCCTTTCCAATAATCTGACTTTTGCACGGTAATAGGTGACTCGTACCCATGTTTCTTTTTTGTCGAAAATTTCGGCAATTTCCTTATATGACAGCTCTGCAAAAACTTTTAAAATAAAGACCTCACGATACGGTTCATCAAGAATATGCAGATATTTATGTATTCGCAATGCCGTGTCTTTATCCGAAAGCTTTTCTTCTAAATTGCTGATGTCGGCAATTTCTGCATTGTCAAAACCATCAATTTTCTTTTGCTTACGCAGATATTTTAAATATTCGTTTTTGGCAATGGCACAAAGCCATGTTGAGGGCTTGTACTTTTTGTTGTAGCTTTTGTAATGTTCAAATGCTTTAAGAAAAAGTTTCGGCAGTCAATTCCTCTGCAAGGTCGCTGTTTTTACAGAGATTAATCAGAAATCCGTAAACTGTTTTAAAGTTTTGTCTGTAAAATTCTTCAAATGGCACTTTGTCACCTCCCGTATATTAAATCCGCAAATTGCTGTTTTGTTACAGTATATTGAAATTTTATCATAAAAATTTTTTCTGTTCAATGTTTTGCAACAGACAACCTCTTGTCTACATATAAATTACCGAGGTGGTTAGGTGAAATATCCGGAGTTATCGTGCGATGTTTATGCTGAGGTTGACGGTGAGAATGTTTTGCTGATTGAAATTGACAAAGAGGGCAGAGCAAAGGTTTATCATGAGAATTTAAGAGTTGACGGGGTGCAGAAAATTTTTGAAGAAATCAACTGCAACATTGAAAGCTACATAAAATATTTCGGAACAAAATAAAATAGCACAAAATAAAACGCCCTCCGTTTGGAGAGCGTAATTCTGTGAATTTACAAATTATCAAAATTAATCTTCGTCATCGCTGTGGGCATGGTCATACAGCTTTTGAATATCCTCGGGAAGATTGTTCGGGAGCATTTCGTTGATTCTGTCCTCGTTGCCGTCAGCAATGGCGGTATCGTAGTACCAGCACTTAAAGCGGAGCATATCAACGTCTTTTGAAGACGCTCAATTTCCTTTTCTACGGTTTTTTTCTGATTTTCAAAAAGTTCTCGCCTTTGCGGATAGGACGAACTGCCCTCGGCGCACCATTGCATAAATTTTCTTATTTCCCTGATTTCAAGTCCCGATTTTTTGAGGCAGTCAATTATGCGGAGTGTTTCAAGCTCTCTGTCGGAAAATCTGCGGATACCCGAAACCCTCTCCATATGCGGAAAAAGTCCCTCTTTGTCGTAGTAACGCAGGGTTGAAACAGGAATACCGCACATCTGAGATACCTGACCGATTGTGTACATAAAATCACTCCAAAACATTCTAAAAGGTCTTGACCTAAAGCCAAGTTTATCTGTCAATACAATCATACTGCATAATGATTTGGATGTCAATTGAATTGTTTTTAAAATAAAAAGTCAAGGTACAAAACTGTACCTTGACTTTCGGGAAGATAATATATTAGAAAACTTATTGTCGTGTTATTTCTTTTCGAGAACATTGAGGAAATCTTCAATTTCGGCAAGCTTTTCTTTGGCAAGATTTTTGCCGGCGTTATACGCCTCGTCAAGCACATCCGTGTTCATCTCAAATGATTTTACATACTTGTGTGACGGGCGGAGTACCATAAGTATGCCGTCCTCCTCAAGCTGTTTCATTCTTTTGCATTGCTCATTATAGCGGTCAAATCTCGTCATAAGAGCATTGATGAGGTTCGGATAGTCCTTGTATTTTTTGTTGATTAAAAATTCAAACTTGCGATAATCCGTGCAAGGCTCATTTTCGGCTTTGTCAAAAGCACAAGCACACGGGAACAGCCCTGTTCAAACGCACGGTCAAAGGGAACAGCGTCGGCAATACTGCCGTCAACATACTTTCCGCCCTCAAATTCGCTTATCTGATAGAGAATAGGAACTGTGCAGGACGCTCTTACGGAGTCAAGCAATCGCTGTTCGCTTTTGTTCTCGGAAAAATATTTTGCCTTGCCTGTTACGCAGTCGGTTGCCACAAATTCGCAGTTTGTATCTGACGCAAAAAATGTATCAAAATCGAACGGATAGTCCTGATAGGGAAATCTGTAAATCATATTGTCAAGATCCATTGAAAGAAAACCGAGAACCGAAAAATCACCTGTTCTGTGGGGCATAATAACACTGCGGGAACGACCTTCCTGTTTTGCGGTAAAATCAAGGGCGACCTCAGCTCCCGCCGAAACTCCTGCAACATAGTCAAAGTGTATTTTGTTTTCAAGCAGACAGTCGGTTATACCGGCGGTAAAAATTCCTCGCCTTGCTCCGCCTTCAATTATCAGACCTGTCATAAGGACCTCCGTTGACTCAAAAAAAAATTTGGTGCTATAATCAAACTGTTTTATGGGGTGATAGTATGGATGCTAATGTGACTGACCTTCGCATTGTAAAAACAAGAACCAATATAAAAAATTCGCTGATTGATTTGCTTGCCGAAAAAAATGTTTCCAAAATCACGGTGACTGAGCTTGCAGAAAAGGCGATGATTAACCGCAAAACCTTTTACCGCCACTACAACACGGTTCAGGATGTTGTCGATGATATCAATTACGATATAATCAACGATGTTATCAGCCATGCGAAAAAATCCGACCGTGACGGCAACAACCTTGTAAATCAGCTGAATTTTATCGGTCTTTCCATTGTTGAAAATAAAGAACAGATTAATAAAATTCTGAAAAATTCTCCCGAGGTGTTCGGCTCGGGACGCTCTGTTGAGCTTTTGAAAAGATTTATCGAGGTTTCAATAAGACCTGTGCTTAATTTTAAAAATGAAACAAAACTCAAATACCTTGTTGAGTTTGTCGTTTCGGGATTCATCTCGGTTTATGTCCGTTGGTTCAATGACGGCTGTGCAGAAAGCTCCGAAAAGCTTGCAGACGCTGTTAACGAGTTCGTTCTCGGAGCATTGTCCGAATATGTTCGCCCGAAAAGCTGATTAACTCATTTTCCAATGAGCCTTAGTAATTGCCTCGAATCCTTTGGGGGAGAGAATAGGCTTTGAAATTTTTTTCATTGTTTCATCGCAAAGGCAGCGGTTTTCGCAGAATTCCCTGCCTGCCTCCGTAATTGAATCAAGGTATGCTTTTCTCTGCCTTTCAGCTTTTTCTGCAATAAAAAGCTCGCCCTCGGGGCATTTTATCATCGTGTAATTGCCGTTACCGCAAATCAAATCAAGCTGTTTTATAAGTGCGGGATACATCGGTTCGGCACTCACATAGCCACAAGTTGTAATAACCAAAAGCCTCTTTTCGTGCATTGCTTCATCACGCAGTTCATGGAAAGAGGCTTCTTTGTCCTCGGCAACATTTCCCGAATAGGGGAGCATATACGGCAGACATCTGTCGGTTAATGCTTTCATCTGTGAAGGCATACCGAAAAAGTAGAGCGGAAAGCTCTCAATGATAATATCGGCAGAATTAATCTTTTCGTAGATTTTCTGCATATCGTCCTTTATAACACATTCGCCGGGTGTTCTGCTCCAACACGAAAAGCAACCCATACACGGCTTGATTGTTTCCTTTTTAACCGTGATATATTCAACTTCCGTATCGGCTGAAAAGCCGTCAAGAAATGCTTTTGTAATGTTGAGAGTATTGCTTTTTTCGCCCTTTGGACTACCGTTTAATACGAGAACCTTCATAATCACTCCTGTGACGGCTTGTAAACCGCATTTTTATCCATTGTGGTAAACAAAAGACTTCCTTTTGCCCTCACTTCACCGTCAACCTTGATGACACACGCAAATTCAAATGCCGACTTTGTTGACATTGTAACATTTACGCTGATAATAAGCGTGTCACCCGGAATAACGGGGCGGAGCATTTTGAAATCCTTGACTTTTAGAAGAACATACAGCTTGTCCTCCTCAACGCTTTCGGGAGCAAATACAAGACTGCAAAGCTGTGCCGCAGATTCAATGAGCAATACTCCCGGCATAATCGGTGTGTCGGGAAAATGACCTGCAAAATACGGCTCGTTCACCGACACATTTTTATACCTGTTGCCGAAACATTCGGCTCAAGCTCGGTCACCCTCTCAATCATCTGAAAGGGTGGTCTTTGTTTTATTCTCTGATTGATTTCAAGCAGATTCATCATAAGCTGAGTCCTCCGTCAAGCACAAGCACCTGACCTGTCATATATGAAAAATCGTCACTGCAAAGCTGTCCGACTACATTTGCGACATCCTGAACTGTGCCGAATCTCTTTTCGGGAATAGCCTCAAGATACTTTTTCTGCAACTCTTCGGGAATGCCGTTCATCATTTCGGTTTCGATAAAACCCGGCGCAACTGCGTTTACTCTGATTCCGTACTTTGCAAGTTCCTTTGCAAGCGTGTGAGTCATAGCGTTTACCGCACCCTTTGTTGCACTGTAAACCGACTGACTTCAACTGCAAGAACAGAGCTTACGGAAGAAATGTTGATGATGATTCCGCTCTTTTTGCGGAGCATTTTAAGCGATGCCTGTCTTGCACAATTGAAATATCCTTTGATATTAATGTCAAGACTTCTTTCAAGCGACTCGTCCTTTATCATCAAAAGGTAAGCGTCGTCAACCACACCTGCGTTGTTGACAAGCACATCAATTCCGCCAAAGTCCTGCTGAATACTGCGGAACATATCCTTTACTTCGTCAATATCTGCCGTGTTTGCCTTGTAGGCAACGGCTTTTCTGCCGAGTGATGTAATTTCGTCAACAGCCTTTTGAGCCATTTCCAAATTTGAATTGCAGTTCACGGCAATGTCATATCCAAGCTCTGCAAGCTTTAAAGCGCAAGCCTTGCCAATGCCCCTTGATGAACCTGTTACAAGAGCGGTTTTGCTCATATTTACCTCCGATTTTTACGCTTTCTTCAGGATTACGGCAGAGTATGTTCCGCCCGCACCCATTGAAAGAGCAAGTCCGTATTCGTAATTTTTTTCGCTGTCAGAAAGAAGCTCAGCCGCATATGCCGCTGTCATTGCGCTTGCTGCGGCTCTTGCATTGCCGATTTCCTGCGATACATCATAGCAGGGCATAAGCGTCTTGATAATCTTCCTGTCGTCACAGCATACAAAGTCGATATTGTCTGCCTCAATACCGGCATTCACACAAGCCTTTTCGATAACCTCAACAACAGCCTTGCTATCAACCTCTGAGTTGTCGTACGATACAGGGCGGTGAGCCTGTGCATAACCCTTAATTTCTGCATACTTGCGTGCATTTCTGCCGTTTGCACTTTCCTCTGTTTCAAGAACGAGAGTTACAGAGCCCTCACCGAGCGGTTTTTCAAGCAATTCGGCCTTTGTATAAAGTTCAAGGTTTGTCTTTGTATTTTCATCGGTACCTGCGGCAAGCATAACGCTTTCGTTGCCGTCTGAAAGAATATCAGCGGCATAGCAAATACTCTGCAATCCTGCCTGATTGCCGTTTGCAACAGTTGCGTTATAGCCCTTGATACCTGAGAAAATGCTCAGATAACCGCCTGCGGCATTGTAAACCGTATTCGGGAATGAAAAAGCACTGCCCTTTTCGGTACCTCTTGTGATTGCCTTTTTCTGGAAATCAACAATTTCGGTCATAGGGCCGTCAGCCGTGCCGATTACGATACCTGTTTTATATTCGTTGTCTTTGTCAATTTTTATGTCAGCGTCTGCAAGTGCGTCCATACCGCTCAAAAGCTGGAGCTGGCTGAAACGGTCAAGCTTTCTGTAAAATGCAACCTTGATTCCGTGTTTGTCATAATCCTCGGAGGTAAGATTGCAGTTAAGGCTGTGTTCGTCAGTCCTTGTGCCTGTAAGCTTTGAAATGCCCGTAATGTAAATTTTTTCATTTTTACTGTTGTCGGGAATATCATGCTCGTTGTCCGAGAAAATGATGCTTGCGTTATTGCCGCCGAATGCAAATGAGTTTGACATTGCATAGTGAACATCTTTTGTGTGGCTCTTGTTCGGAATAAAGTCAATGTTGCCCGCCTTTTCGGAAAGCACCTTCAAATCCTCATCGGAGTAGCCGATTGTAGGGGGAACGAGGTTTTCTTTTATTGCTTTTACGGAAAATACAGCCTCAATTGAGCCTGCCGCACCGAGGCAATGACCTGTCATAGATTTTGTTGAGCTGACAGAAAGGTGGTTGTTGCCGTCAAAAAGTGTGTGAAGTGAAAGAAATTCAGCCTCGTCATTTTTGGCAGTACCGTTCCGTGTGCGTTTATGTATCGATATCGTCAAAACATAAGAGCAGAGCTTTCAACAGCCCTTCTGATTGCACTCATCTGACCTTCACCGTCGGGACGGGGAGCGGTAATGTGGTAAGCGTCACTGCTTACACCCGAACCGAGAATTTCACAGTAAATCTTTGCGCCTCGTTCAACAGCGTGTTCGTAGCTTTCGATTACAAGAATACCCGAACCCTCGCCGAGCGTGATACCTGTGCTGTGATTGAACGGGGAACAGGCGTTTTCGTCAAGCGCATGGAGAGCGTGGAAACCGCTGAATGCAAGTGAAGAAAAGCTGTCCGAACCGCCTGCGATGAACACATCACCCTTGCCCTCACGGATAAGGTCACAGGCATAGCCGATGCTCATTGTGCCTGCCGCACAAGCGTTGACGATGTTTGCGGTAATGCCCTCAAGTCCGAAATGAGCGGAAACATTGTTGGCAATTGCCGAAGCACCCATTTTGAAAATATCTTCTTTTTTACCGCCGTCACCCTTAATTTCGTCTGTGTAATATTTGTCAATGCTTGCCGCACCGCCTACACAACTGCCAAGAATAACACCGATGTTCTTTTCGGATGCGTCAATGCTTGCATCTTCAAAAGCCTCGTTTGCGGCATGAATACAGAGAAGAGAAGAACGGTCATAGTTTTCGGGAGAAAGCTCTGACGATGCCTTGTCAACCTCTGCACCTTGTGTGCATAACAGTTTGAGGTGTCAACCGACTTAACCTCATCAATGCCGGAGTGACCGAGTGTTACGGCATCCCAGCAATCCTTTACATTGTCACCGACGCCGCAGATAAGTCCGAGTCCTGTGACAACACATCTCTTTTTGTCAGCCATATTAACCCTGCTTGCTTTCTACATATTCTGTAAGTGCTCTGATTGATTGGAAGTGCTCACGGTCTGCACCTGTCATATCAATACCGAAAAGTGTGTCGATGCCTGCAACGATTTCGATTGAGTCGATTGAGTCAAGACCGATTTCGTCACCGAAAAGTTCTGAATCGTATGTAAGAATGTTTTCGGGAATTCTAAGGTTTTCTACGAGCATTTCCTTAATCTGATCTGCAATAGCATTGTTCATTTTAATTACCTCACTTAAAATTTTGATTTTTTTGATTTTATTATAAAATTTTCCGAAGAAAAAATCTTCTTTGTAATAAACCTTGCCTTTGCCGTATTTTTCTTCAAGCTCAAGATAAAGCTTTTTGACCTGCTTTTCGGCTTCGGCACTAATTTCTTTTGCATATTTTGAGCAGCGAACATTTTCGGGACATTCGGATTTTATCGGATTGCCGATTAAAATTTTCTGCCTTTTTCCAAAAAGAATTTTATACTCACCCAAAGATGCAATCGGGATTATGTCAAGACCTTTTTTTGCCGCAAGCAATGCCGCACCGGGCTTGAACGGGAGCATTTTGCCCTCTCTTGCAATTCCGCCCTCGGGGAAGATAAGCATTGAATATCCGTTTTCAACCGCACCCTCGCTTTGCGCATACCAGTTTGTGTCCATGGTGTCAAAGTCAACGGGAATACTGCGGCAAATTCGGATAAACGAACCTGTTCCGCTCTTGTCGTACCAGCTTTTTTAATCAAGCATATACGGCTTGTATCTGCTGAGTACAGAGCTTATCACAACTCCGTCAAAGTGGTGAGTGTGGTTGCATACAAACACAACAGGCTTGTCCTTGAGGCTCTTTTTAAGGCTCTTGTCCTTCCATTCAACCTTAGGGCGAATAAGAAGATGCACAAGACCTTTTTACAAATTTTATGAATGCAAGCTGTCCTGCATTTTTATGATAATTGTACTCCATTACTCTTTACCCTCGTTTTTTAAAATATTATATTTTTTACTTTAAAAAAAATTTCAACGGTCAAATGGATTTTGCGTGTGTCTTATGCAA
>ENA-OQMZ01000050-OQMZ01000050.1-human-gut-metagenome-genome-assembly--contig:-NODE-50-length-41926-cov-2.150219_pt1 | contig 41926 bp, 64 predicted proteins | sample MGYA00242621_ERZ504862 | MGnify/ENA primary metagenome ERZ504862 (study PRJEB26092, sample SAMD00036393) | human gut metagenome | host: Homo sapiens | study: EMG produced TPA metagenomics assembly of...
ACAAAAAAACACAGCCAAGACAAACATATACGCAAGCAAATAATTTCCAACCGTCCCTTCAATTGCTCTGTATTCTGCAGAATCATAGCTTATAATTCTTTGCTTATCATTGAGATTAATATCATTTTTTAATCTATTCTCTACTTGTCTTCCGCTTAGTCCCCAATCTTTTACATCAACCCATAATCGACATGGATATTGTGAAATACCAGCCTGTTTTATTCTATTCTTGCAAATATATGCGATTGAACTATCGGATAATTCATTATTATAACTATCATAATATCCAGATAAAACAAATTCTTGTTTACCTGTCATTTTTGTCGTGAAAATATCATTCCAATAAAAGTCTAACGTAATCTTCATTCCTATTTTGGGACTGCTAATCCCCAAATAGTCCAAAGTTTTTTTTGACATCATTATTTCATCAGTTTGTTCCGGATAATTGCCATAGAAATGTACAAAAGTAGGCTTTACCATATCTTCGTAAGCTGTTTCATCTAAAACAACACATTTGCTATATGAATACCTACCATTCATCAACCTTCCGCTCTCTTTTTCCTCTCCTACACTATTCACATAGAAAGATCTTGTAGCTGTCGTTTTATTGTATTCTGTTCCTTCTTCAATAAATGTTGAAAATTGTTTTCCATCTTGATTATTGATTTTCAACTTATCCGCTTGAAATTTTCCATGTATTAAAGAATGATAACTAATGATACTACTACAACGCTCACTACGATACATTGTAAAATAATATTTCTTTCCCTGTTTTTTTTTCTTATAAGCTCTTATCAGAGTATTTAGAGATTTTCTTACTCTACCATTATTCATTAGTAACCTCTCCTTTATTGCATATCTTTATAACTTATAAAATCAGTCAAGATTCCAATATTTATCTAGTTGGATTGAGTATCCGACTTTCCAAAAAGTCATTATAATTTCTTTATCAATCAAAATAAAATGTTATCACTTATGATTTTCAAACTCTACCAACGTAGGTACTCCCCCCAGCACAAATTTCTTTTCGGATAACTCCTCTTTTTTTATATTTGGATGAGTAGAAATAGCATACACTTTACCAGCTTCTTTTCCCTCATGTAGTGCTGCATAATTCTCATTTGCCCAAATGATTTTATAGTGGATTGGAGGATATTTTTCTTTTATCAAATTCTCATCTAATCCATCGTAAAATACAATTTTTCCGGTACTGTCTTTTTCTCCAATTTCGACATCGTATTTCTTTTCATGGGAATCCCAATCATAATTCCTAGTTCCTTTACATGCTTCTGCATCAATCTCATAAACCGCATTCTCTTTTTTAAATTGTTTTATATCATCCTCTATATTATCGCAATATGGACACTCTTTTCTATTGAAATATACATAAAAATGTCCTTCCTTTTCAAACAAGTCTTCTATAGAAGTAGAATATGCTATAGTTTCTTCTTTTACTTTTGGAAATAAAATGATTGCAGCTCCCACGCATATTATGAAAAATATACTGCACGCTATAGAAATTATAATATTTTTCTTTTTCATCTATTTCTCCTCCTCACCATATAATTGACGATACAATTTGCATTGTTCCTTTAATTGTTTGTCTGTCCCACGTGCTACTATATTACCTTTTTGAAGTACATAAATACAATCACTATCTGCAATGACATTTATTCTATGTGAAATTAAAATAAGTGTTATATCCCGAATTCCCTTAATATAATTCAAGATTTCCCTTTCACTTATAGAATCCATATTACTGGTAGCCTCATCTAAAATTAAAATTTTAGGATGACGTAATATGGCTCTAGTTAGTGACAATTTCTGTCTTTGCCCCTTCGAAAGGTTCTTTCCGCGCTCTTCAAGGACACTATCATACGCTCTTTCCATTTTACTTACAAATTGATGCACACCCATCTTACGTGAAATCTCAATCATTTCCTCATCTGATATCTCTTCATTACCCATTTTTAAATTTTCTCTAACACTTGCAGTAAACAGAAAATCTTCTTGTGATACATATACAACTGCTTTTCGAATTTCTTGAACCTCGAAATTTTGAAGTTCTGCACCATCAACATATATATGTCCTTTATCTGGAGAATAAAATTCCATAAACAATTTTGCTAAAGATGTTTTCCCAGATCCTGTTTCCCCAATAATAGCTACATTATCGCCTTTTCTTATTTTAATATTAATATTGTTCAGTATATTTTTCCCAGAAACAAAATGAAAATCAACATCTTTCAGTTCTATTTCTTCATCAAATTCAAATGGCTCTATACCTTCCTTTGTTTTCTCTACTTTAATACGTAACACACTTTCTAGACGTTCCATAGCAACATGGGCAGAATGGTATAATGGCTGTAAATTTACAATATCTTTAACCGGCGTTAATAAATATCCAATTAGAATATTATACGTAACTAATTCCCCTATAGATAAATTATTACCAATGATTTCAAGTGCTCCAATGCACAGTACAATAATCTCCCCCATACCACCTATTAAAACTTTTATAGCTGACTGTAAGTTTTCTGTACTTCCTAAGTTAAGAATCGTATCTTGCCATCTTTCTATTTTCTTTTTCCCATTATTGAAAATTGTCTTATTATACGTATACGCTTTAACCGTCAAAATCCCCTCAATAGAATCAATCAAATGTGAAGTCACACGTGCCTCTCTTGACATTTCCTCCGAATTTAAGACACTATAATATTTCCTAAATCCCACCATAACCAGAGTATATAAAAAGCACATCACAACTACCACAGCAAAGATTTTAATATTCAATACACACAAAATGATACTTACCGCAATTATAAACAACGCATCAATTGGTAAAACCAATATGCTGCTTACCAGTGCTTCTTGAACTCTAATAACATCCTGAAATCGTGAAATAAACTCACCATTTTTACGTTTTTCAATAGACATCACCTGCAAGTCCAATAAATGTTTATAATATTTCAGACTAAGTTCTAAGTTAAAAGATTTTGAAATATCCAATGATAACTTTGCTCTTCCCCAGTCTACAATAGTCTTAATCAATAGCATTAAAATAACCATTAGTGTCATAAATATTAGACTATAAATACAATACTATTGGGAATAACTGTGTCTATCAACGTCCCAAAATAGAAAGATGAAACAATTGATATTGCCATTGATATTGCTGAAAATAATATAATATATATAGTTCTTTTCCATTCCTTCTTTACTAATTCTATAAATTTATTCTCTGCAATCCGCATGCCTTCCTTTTTTTTATAAAATTCTTCCGTTGTCTGAAATAAGATAATAACTCCAGTCCAAAAATATGGCGAATCTTCTCCATATTCCGAATTAAAAAATTTTTTTTCTGTCTACCTCTATAATACCGACAGCTGGATCTGCAATAACTACGCTATTCTTTTTTATTTTATAAATTATAATGAAATGTGCCAATCCATCTTCTTGATATACATGAGCCACACACGGCACTTCCAGCTCTTTTTCTTTAAAGTCTATGTTTTTTTTATATGCTGATGCAAATAATCCCAGTTTTTCAGAAATCCTACATACATCCCAAACACTCGTTCCTTCTTTGCTGGTTTCTAAAGCTTCACTTATCTCCAGTATAGGTATCTTTTTTCCATAATACCACGCTATACTTGCTAAACAAGCTGCAGCACAATCCATAGAATCATATTGTTTTATACATCTGTATTTCATACTGTCATCCATCCCCCTAATAAATAAAGAGGCGATGCAAGCTCGCCCCTTTGTTTTCTGCTTTAATATTTAATCTGCTGCTATTTTAGTATCCACAAACTTCATAGCAAAACTGAATGTATCTGCTTGCTTTATCTTTCTGTCCAGAATTCATTAGATTTTTAATTGTGGCTACCATATCATCAGCATTTGCTGGGCAACAGAAAAAATATCCATAATCAGAATTGCATTTTCCTCCTGTTACCATTTCCATTTCTTTTTTTGTCATTTTTTCCATTCCGTTCATATTCGCTTCCTCCTTAAAAATATATTTGATACTTAATTATTACTCCATAAAATAAAATTTTTCTACATTTTTTGCGTAGATTGCACTTTTTTTATGTCTAGTTTGGAATTTGATTAAATATTTGAGCTTTTTTTACTATACTGGTATCACTTTTGGCACCTGAATTCCTATTGTAATCCCCATTTCCAATTTCCTTCTGTAATACCGGAAACTATGAAAAGAAAATTCTCCTGTTCCCCAAAATCGTCTAATTCTATGGATATAATATTCTTTTGACTTTGTAAATATCATCTTTTGCTTCCTATATAACAGATGTATAATTCGTAAAGAACACCTTGAAATTTGGGGATAATTTCCATTTACTTTCCTATATATATTTCCTGTTTTTCCTTCTGGCAAAACTACATTTCTTCCATGTATGCAGGACCATTCTATATATGGAATGTCTATACTTCTTATCCCTGTTTCCATTGCAATTCGCAAAAATAAGGCAGTTTCAAAATCCTTTTTATATAGAAATTCGTCTGCTATCATTTTATAATGAATCAAAAAAATAAATTGCTCCTATCTTTCTTTCCAGTTCCAGCAGCGAAACACTATCCAACCATTCCAGTTTATTCCTGTATTTTTCAACAAATATCATTCCATATTCAGTTTTTAAAGATTGCCTCAAAACATCAATAGCCTCTGGCCAACATTTTCTTTGTCCAGGTAACAAGAAGCATACCATTTTCTGTAAAAACTTTTCTTCACTATCCGGATGCCACTGTATTAAACGCTTTAGTTCTTCATAGGCTTGATTTACTTTATATTCCATTGTACTATTTCTCATCTTCAGATTCTCCTTCGTATGGCTCTAAAATCTTTGAAGCCCTCTCCACAAACATCCTGTCTGCCCCTGAAATCTCATATTCTTTCCAAAGTGTCTTATGTATCTGTTCCTCTGTTAAATCCCTACACTTTTCCTGCAGCATACGGACAAATGGATATATCATAGTCGCATGAATATTTTTCCCGGACCGTACCATATCTCCTTCCATTTGATATGCTTCCTGTAAGCATTCCAGTATAATGCGAACATCCGTAACACTTTCTCTCATTGTGCTTCCCCTCATCAGGCTTATCCTCCTATTTACATACGTACTCTCAGTCCATCTAATCTCGACACGTTCAGTCCAACCAGATACCAGTCATCTCCCATTTCAATTCGGACCGGAATCCAAATATCTTTCACCTTTACATCGAAACATTCCCCGCAATGTAGTCCTCCATAAAAAGATTCCAAATCAAAACGTATATCATACCTCCCTGTTTCAGTATCATAAAACAATGTTCCTTCTCTGTGTTCACTCATAACATCTGCCTCCTTAAATTTTTCTTTTACTTAGTAATTACCTCATCTCTATACAGATTGAAGAAATTCCGGAAAAATTTCATAAAAGTTTTTCCGATACCGATAATAGGTAGAAGAAGTTAACCCCAACTCCCGCTGCAATTGTGTCGGTGTTACCTTCTTTTGTACCACCCTCATAAATTCCTGGTTAAACTTTTCCTGTTCTATAGCCCGTGGTCTTCCTACTTCATCCCATTCACCCGAAGCCTTTTTGCCTCCATACCTTCCTTTTGTCGCTTCTCCTTTTTCTCCATCTCTGCCTGTGCCATGGATGCATAGAGTTCAATCATCATATTATTGATTGTTTCTATCATCATCTTTGCCAGATTATTTTCCATCTGAGACAGGTCAAACAACGTGTAGGAAGTTCCAATACCATACCCGAACCCCTTTTTCTTCTAAAAAAACGTAGCTGCTTTAAAATCTCCTGCTTGTTCCTGCCAAGTCTGTCCAGCTCTGTAATAATCAGGGTATCCCCTACCCGTAAAACATCTTCCACAAGAACGGTATAACGTGGTCTGTCAAAATTTTTACCGGTTATCTTATCTGTAAAAATACTTTCCAGTTTAATTTTCTGATTTTCACAGAACCTCTTTATTTCTATAATACCTCGGTCCAAGTGTTGTTCCTTAGTACTGATTCTGTGATACCCATATATAAATGCCATACGTATCCCCCTTTATACATTCCCAAAAAGTCTTAAAATATTTTGGCATATCTCAAAACTTTCTTATATACTTTTTGGAAATAAAAATTGCCTATTACATCTCCCATCAAAAAGCATACTTTTTGAGAGATACCTTTTACTACTTCTGTACGTAGAATGGCACAAAAAAGCAACAAAAAAGACAGGGGATTTTCTCCTCTGCCTCTTTCGTTATTATCAGGGAAAGACATCAATTCTTTTTTCCTTCAAATTTGTATCCAACTCCTCTTACTGTTTTAATGTACTGGCACTTCTTTATTTCCGGTTCAATTTTCTTTCTCATACTGGATACCAAACAATAAATAATATTATCAATACTCTCTGGTACTTCTTCATTATATAGAATTTCAAATATCTTTTCCTTTGTAAAGATCACCCCTGGTCTTCCAGATAAAAGGATAAATAGTTCGTATTCAGCCTTTGATAAAATAATCTCTGTCTTTCCTCTATAAATTTTGCGGTAATCTGGATATATCCTAAATTCTGATTCTTCCCCCATAGAATTATATAACAAATCTGCTGCAAACTTTTTTGCCCCAAATGTTTCTGTAATGATTGCCTTCTCCAAAGCACACTCCCTTTCGCTTCTTTATGTATATGGCAAAACTGCTTATTCCTTTTAAAACTGATTTGCCGTTGCCCATTCATTTATATGTTGTACAATCTGTGTAAGGTTGGTATACCAGATATAGTGGCCTCCTTCTACGACATATAATTGATGATTTCCAGAGCTAAAATCCAATTGATTTTCATGTCCACTTTTCCATGCCGGAATATTTTCTACATTCTCTGAAGAAATCATGGTTAAAACTGGCAAAGCCGTTGGAAATTTCTTTCCTTTTATGGATAATAAATTCTGATCCATATTATTCACTTCATTTCGGATTGTTTCATTACTGCTTAAAGAATATGCCTTTATATATTCTGACTTATCACTCTCGGAATATGTATATCCAGTAATTTCTGGCAAAACAGCTCCATATTGTTCAGGATTTCTTTCTAATTCTAATTGAAATTCTTCTATAGAAGAAAAAGATTTTCTGAGTTTTTGAAATTCATCAATTCCTTTCAGCATATACTCTTTTTCCATTGCCATAGCATCTGCTAGCTCTTTATCGTATACCGTATTATCAATAGCAATAAAACCTTTTACTTTTTCAGGATAGGTCTGAGTAAACTCAAGACCATATACTCCTGAAATAGAATGAGTCAAAAGTACACACTCTCGAATACCCAGAATTTCCAATGCTGCATTTATTTCTCTATTTATATTGGAAACTGTCCTATCCGTTTCCGCCAAATCACTAAGCCCATATCCAAATGGTTCTACGATTACAATATTAAAGTCTTGTTCCAACGACTGTGCCAAAGGTTTAAAATATAAATGAGGGGAAGGCACACCCAAAGCCGGTAACATTACCAAAGTCGTTTTTGTCATATCTGCGAAATTGACTCCATTCTCATTCATATTTCCATACATAACAATACGCATATTCTTTCCTTCCACTGTAATATATTTATTGTAAGTATCTGACGTTTTTATTTCTTTTGCATATATCGTATCTGAATTTCCCATAAAGAATGTAAGCATGATTGCAAAGGCAAAAAAACAGGCAATTCCTTTTTTATATAACTTCATATACAATGCTCCTTAGTCTCTTATTTTTTTAAATAATTTTTCAATACTTCTACCTTATCCAAACGTTCCCATGTTAAATCCAGGTCATCTCTTCCAAAATGACCATAAGCTGCTGTTTGCCTGTAAATAGGTCTGCGAAGATCCAGCATTTTTATAATTCCGGCTGGACGAAGATCAAATTCTTGTCTTATGATTGTTACCAGCTCCTCATCTGAAATTTTCCCAGTTCCAAACGTATCTACCATAATTGAAGTTGGCTGTGCAACACCAATCGCATAAGAGAGCTGAATTTCACATTTCTTTGCCAATCCTGCTGCCACAATATTTTTTGCTACATAACGAGCCGCATAAGCCGCAGAACGGTCTACTTTTGTGCAGTCCTTACCAGAAAAAGCACCGCCACCATGACGTGCATATCCACCGTAAGTATCTACAATAATCTTACGTCCTGTTAATCCACTATCCCCGTGAGGTCCGCCGATTACAAAACGTCCTGTTAGATTGATAAAGAATTTCGTTTCATCATCTACCATATCTGCCGGAAGAATTGGATCAAATACATATTTTTTAATGTCTGTATGTATCTGCTCCTGCGTTATTTCTGGGTTATGCTGTGTAGATAATACCACTGCTTCCAGTCGTAATGGTACCCCATCTTCACTGTACTCTACTGTAACCTGACTTTTTCCATCTGGTCTAAGATACGGAAGAGTTCCATCTTTTCGCACTTCTGATAAGCGCCGAACCAGCTTATGCGCCAAATAAATAGGATATGGTATATATTCCATCGTTTCATCACAAGCATATCCAAACATCATACCCTGATCTCCGGCGCCAATGACTTCCAATTCTTCTTCTGACATTTTATGTTTTTTTGCTTCTAATGCTTTATTCACACCCATAGCAATATCTGTAGACTGCTCATCAATCGCCGTTAATACAGCACAGGTCTTGGCATCAAATCCATAATCTCCGTTATTATAGCCAATATCCTCTATCGTTTTTCTTACTACTCGTTGCACGTCCACATACGCATTGGTTGTAATTTCTCCCATGACTAATACCATACCTGTCGTAATTGCAGTTTCACAAGCAACTCTGCTCATTGGATCCTTCTCCATTAAGGCATCTAAAATCGCATCTGAAATTGCATCACACATTTTGTCCGGATGTCCTTCTGTTACTGATTCTGAGGTAAATAATTTTTTCTCCATAGTAAGTTCTCTCCTTTATATCGATGTTTCACATTTATCAATAACATAAAATATCTTCACTACAATTACTATATTTTTTGTTTACATTGTACTTTTTTCTGTCCGGTTGGGTTTGTATTCAAAACAAGTAACTGTGCTGTTCATCTACGAAATAACCTATCTGTCTGAGTCATTCTAAAATATTAACAGCTTTGCTTTTATATACTCCCTTACACCTCCATGCCAGTATTGATATACTATAATTCTTCCCATAAAAAAAGCAGTGTAAATCCACTGCTTTTTTCCATCACTTAATCTGTAATTTCCACAAATGCGTATCTCTCTTCTTTCTTTTGTACAATTGCAGAATCCGTCTGTTCCTTTATCGTTTTTAACAAATCTTCTACATAGATTTTGGCCTCATGCACTCCAGTATTCGTAGCGTATGCAATTTCTTTAATCGAAAAACTCAACTCTGTATCACTCAATCAAAAGTTTGTAAAATAATCCCATTGCAAATCAGTAATTACAATTTCCGTTCCATCATAAAGCATCCTTTCTTTTCAAATTCTATATCCCATTTTCCGAAATGAGTTCTTTCTTCTTCTATATATTTTGCATATCTAATCGCATGACTACAAAAGATAACTTCCGGACCAACATTTCTTTAACAATTTCCTCTGCTTTTTTTCTTTCCTCACAATTCTTAAGTATAATAATTCTCCCATCTTCTACCTCCTCATGATGTTTATCATTATACTTTTAAGTATACATCCCAATTATTGCAAAATCTTAATTAGATTATTCCTTCAATCTTCTTTCTATGATACTGTCTTCATTATATTTGTGCAACTGACCGCCCAATAATCGCTTTCCTATAATAATCCAAGTATCTCTATTGTACTGGTCCATGTCCCTATACAACTCCATAATTTCTCTTTTATTATCCTGCTCTCTCTGCTATTCTTCTTCATCTTTTCTCAATATATAATCAACCGGAACTTTAAAGAATTTGGATAATGCAAGTAGCATATCACCTGAAATATTCTCATCCACATTTTCATATTTGCTAATTGTCTGCTGACTAACTCCTATTTCTTCCCCTAACCTTATCTGAGTCAATCCTAATTTTTTTCTTAATTCTGATATTCGATTCACAAGCGTACACCTCCCGATACACTCATTTTACACTTAAATACACCCATGTTTTACTTTAATTAAGAGTATTACTACTATGTATCATGGTATATCGTGGTATTACCATTCTCATTTTGTACATCTATACAGGAAAAAAGGCAATCTATACAAACAATATTACATTTTCTCTTCTTTTAAATATACTGGTAGTTATAGGAAGGAGAAATACTTATGAAAAAACTATTATTTGTTGGTAATCCGACAATCTTGGGGGAAAATCTTGGAAATGTCTTAAAGTCAAATTATAATACAGATTTTATTTCCATCAGGCCAAAGCAAATTGGCAACATACGCTTTAGCTCTTATAATGCTTTAATCTTGGATTTCACAATGTTACATAAATACAGTCTTACAATATGTAAGGCTGCCAAAAAATGCTGTCCAAACATCATTGTTCTATTTTTATGCCCTACTAGTGTTCCAGAACAAATCATCTTGGATTTCTATGAAGCCGGTGCTACTGACCATTTATATATTTCTCTTTCATCACCAGCACTTTTATCGAAAAAATTGGATATCTTATTTGCCAACAATCATCTGGCTACAAAGTATGAAGACAGCCACATAACTTTAAATTTTAACTCCTTGACTGCAGTGATTGAAGGTACTACTACTTCCTTTACACCATTGGAATTTAAGCTCCTCAAGTTGCTTTCTTTAAGCCCAAACACTGTTTTAACCAGACAACATCTTTTATATTCTCTATGGGATAGAAATGGAAATTATGTCGAAGAAACTTCTCTGAATAGTATGATCTGCCGTATACGGCAAAGAATTGATACTGAAAGTCACCATTATATTAAAACAATCTATGGAATTGGATATATGTGGATCACCTATTAAAAGAGCAGCGTAACCTATTACAGTAACGCTGCTCCTTCCTTATCGTATCTTTTATTCTGCACATGTAATTAAACAAGTTGTCATAAAACAATCTGTTGTACACGCTTTTCTTGTTACTCCACAGTCTGGAGTGTATATATTGACTTCTTCTTCCTTTAATTCAATCATTCTCTAATTTTACATCGCTCATAAAAATCCTCCTTGGTTCATTTCGAACTTTTGATTATGCACATACCTAAACGCAACTACCAATATTGGTATTTTGTTAATCTGCAATCGTCTATATAGAACTTCTCCTACTTTATATTAGTTCATAGTGCTTATCCAAGCACTTCCACCGATACAATCTGTTACACACGCTTTTCTTGTTATACCACAATCAGCTATATATACATTCACTTCTTCTATATCTGTTTCATAATTTTTTGCTTTTCTCTCGTTTTCCATATCTTTTTTCCTTTCTATAAAATTATTTAACTGTTGTTATTGTTCAATACTCAGCCAAGCGCCTCCGCCCAAGCAATCATTTAAACAATGAAACTGAATCTCTCCACAATCATCCGTATAAATGTTTACTTCTGCGATAAGGAGTTCTCTTGCTTCTTGATCCTCTCTTCGTTCTTTCATCCGACTTTCCTCCTTCCTATTAATGTTTTTGATAACATCAGTATACTATTTCAAAATTTCATTTCCATATTTTATGTGCAGATTGCATTTTTTTTCTTTCTGTTTGGACAACTATTCCATTCTTAGCTGATCAATAATTGATTTTTTCTTCTGCTCTCTTATTTGGTAAATAGATAATATAACCTGTATTAACAAAAGTACCAAGACATATATGCTCATATAAAAAAGCGGAAATGAATATTCTACCACCTTCCCATAACAGACCGTACTCATTTGACGGCAAATTAACATTGCAATAGGAGTTCCAATTAACAGCGTTATACAAATACTTAAAATAGAATAGCACATACCCTCACAGATAATAACCCTATAAAGTTGCTTCTCTGTCAATCCTATAGACCGTAAAACACTATATTCACGTCTTCTAAATAATTGATTTGACAGTGTTGTGTTAATCAAATTTATCACCCCAAAAAGGAAAATTAGAATTGAAATTATCTGGAAAATGAAATATAGGATATTATCCTTTTCATATCCATCCACTCTTTCACTAAAGCTTTCAATTGCAATATCTTCGTTTTGTGAAATCATATTTCGAAGACTTTCATCAACACTGCTCTGTTCTTTCGGATCAATTTTGATTTCCCATGCGAAATCAAAATTCTTTATTCCAGGCAACAATTCTTTAAAAGCATCTTCTGGCATACACATCATCGCGGCATTAAATCCTGCACGTCCACATCCTTGTGCAGATGCAACTTTAGTTGATTGGAAAATTCCTGATACTGTTACTGGTATTTTTTCTCTTCCTAACGAAATTTCAAACTGCATTCCTACCTTTACTTCTTCCCCAAAATTCTTTATACTCATCCTTTACCAATATTTCGTGGGGATTTTCAGGCATTCGTCCTGCAATTAATGAATCTTCAATTTCTTTCTTATTTTGCGTTGTAATCATATCACACATTCCTCTTCCTCCATATCCCTTATATTCGAAGGTAAAGGTTGCTGATTTTCTTAATGTTTGTATCTCATTTATGCCCGGAATGCTACCAATTTCTTCTTTCAGCTTATCATTAAGGGGATTCCCAGAATATAATAATTCTGTTGGCTCTTTGTCTGATTTTATATATATTTTATAATCAGCATCACCAAAAAAAAGTGTTGTGTCATCCTTTCAGGTTCTTGTAAAAGTAAAGCTGATGATACTGCTAGCAGAATAATTCCTCCGAGGCTTAATGATATAACTATACTCCATACTTTTTTTGGCTCTCTTTTAAAATTCATTATTCCCAAAGATATTGGCGTAAGTTTTCTATTTTTTTCTTTTGTCGATATTTTTATATTACTAATTGCTGTCATCCTCACAGATTCCATCGGTGAGACCTTCATTGCTATTTTAATTGGTTTATTTATAGAAATACTGACAATAATACAGCAGACAACTGCGGTTATCATTGCACATACAATATAATTTCTAATATTAATCCCTTTTGCTAATATTATTGCTGAACAAAGTATTGCTAATGAAATACCTGTCAATATCCCTCTAACACCTAAATATCGTCCTTCCTTTTTTACAATCTTTTTTATCTGCTTTTGTGTCGTTCCTATTGTTCTAAGTCGTCCGTAATTTTGTATTTTGTTTATTATAGAAATTTGAAAGATACTTTTTATAACAGTATAGCTTCCTATGAAGACAAGTCCAATTAATATCCCTAAAATTCCTAATTGATCTGCGGAGATCACTTGATTAACATATCGAAAATATTGATTGTTAAATGCTACAGGTAGATTATTTTTTTCAGCAATTTCGTTGCAATATTTCTTTATATCTTCAGCGTTTTTTTCCTTCACATGCACATAAACCATGTTGGAACTTTCATTATAGTTTTCATAATTTTCCAGTTTTTCCCAAGATATTAGAAACGGAAATGTTTCTCCGCTAGTTCTCATATCAAGAATCCCAGAAATCGTATATTCTCCTGATAGTTGCTCCGTATTTAAAGTAATCTTATCTCCTACCTTTTTATCTTTCCCATACTTTTCCAGCCATTCTTTACATACAGCAATTTGAGCTTCTTTCTCTGGTACTTCTCCACTGAGTAAATCTATCTGATTTCTCAACATATAGAGCATTGGCTGATCTATGTAAAAAAAGCTGCTGTATATTTTTCTGCAGACGGTATATCTCCAACAATGTAGTATTGTCCTACTCTTTCAAATCCCTTTTCTTCTCTTAGCTTTGACAACTTTTCTTCTGAAACATTTCATATATACTGCTTCGTATGTATCCTGAATCTGTTTTTTCTGCACTTCCATCAGTGAAGTCGCAATTAGTCCTGAAAAGCATATTAAAAATGATGCTAAAGCTATAGAAACCACTAACATAATATTTCTTCGTTTTTCAGCCTGAAGATTTCTCTTTACAATAGTTTTTATTACTTTTTTATTCCCTGCTTTTCTCATCTTCACCAACTCCAGTTCTCAAAAATTTTCCGTCTTCAATCCTTACTATTCGTTCTGCTGAATCTGCAATGTGCTCATTATGTGTAATCATCACAACACTTTGCTCAAATTTTCTACTCGTTCTTTGAATCAATTCCAGCACATCCTGGCTTGTCTTACTGTCTAGATTTCCTGTTGGTTCGTCTGCAAGTATAATTGCCGGTTTTGTAATCAATGCCCTTGCAATGGCAACACGCTGTTGCTGTCCACCAGATAACATATTCGGCATACTTTTAAGTTTTTCCTGCAAACCAAGCATATTGATAATTTCGTTCAAAAACGTCTGATCAACTTCTTGCCCATCTAATTCAATCGGCAAAACTATATTCTCATAAACATTTAACATCGGAAGTAAGTTATAGTTTTGAAAAATAAATCCTATATTCCTTCTTCGAAAGATTGTGAGCTGCTCGTCATTTAAGTCTGACAATTTTTTTCCTTGGATCTTAATTTCCCCAGATGTCGGTATATCCAATCCTCCCAACATATTTAATAAGGTAGATTTACCACTTCCAGATGTACCAACAATGGCTACAAATTCACCCTTTTCAACATTAAAATCTACTCCATCCAATGCCTTTGTTATATTAGGCTCCTTTCCATAATATTTTTTTATATTTCTTGCTTCCAATACTTTCATAATTCATTTCTCCTTTTAAATTTCTCTTTTATTTGTATCTATATACTAATGAAAGGCTACTCGATTTTTGCTTCTCGAATAGCCTTCCATGTTTTTTTATGTATTACTTAGTTGTATTTATAAAAAGCGCCTCCACCAATACAATCATTTTCGCATTTCTTACGAACAATATCGCAGTCCGGCAATTCATAAATATCAACTTCTTCTTTTAATAACTCTTCGTTTTCAATTACTTCTGTTCTCTTTTCTTCCATGACAATCATCCTCCTCTTTAATAATCCGGATTCAGAAAAGATCCGCCACCAAAACAGTCATTTTTACAATGGTTCTGGATTTCGCCACAGTCTGTTGCATAGACGTTGATTTCTTCCTTCGATAATTCCTGAGCTTCTTTTCCATCTAATTCGTTCATAAGCTACTGTCTCCTTTCTGAACACTTAAATTAGTGCATTGGCGTAATTAAAGCTGTTATCCCCAAACAATCTGTCACGCATTCATACCTTGTCACGCCGCAATCATCCGTATAAATACTTACTTCCTCTTTGCTAAGTTCTGAGGATTTTCTTTCTGTATTGAATTCTTCCATCGAACTCACCTCCTTATGCCTATATTTATACGCTTTACCATACCTTTTATCTATATTTCTTGTCTAAATTGCACTTTTTTCTTCCTCGTTGGCTTCTTTCTCCCATTTTCTCTTTACCGCCTCCATATACTCCATATAAATTTCTAAGTTTTTCTTTCTATTTTCTTTAGGCTGATAATAAAATAACACATAATTTAATACTGCTTTTAAGAAAATACACCGGTAATCATACGGTTCTTCTGATGCCATACAACGTCCACCGCATATATATCGGTAGTCACATTCTTTACATATTTCTTTATATTCAGCACAGAACAGTTTCTTAATTTCATCTTTTTCCAATAAATTTTCTAATTCTTGTAAAATTTTCTGTGGCTCATCGAATAGTATGTTTCCCATTCGAACCTGGTTCTGTTCCATGCACTGACACATATAAATATCGCCTTCCGGGAAAATTGCCATAACTTTTCCATATCCCCACAAGAATTTCTTACTTGAACCCTTTGATAGAAAGCTCCCCTATTTTTTATCTTCGTATCCCTGTTTCAATATATATTTTACTATCTTCAGGTTCATATCAATATGTTCCACATCTGTTAAAATTTTCATGAGTTTTCTTTCGCTCTAACCACGGATGAAACTATATTAAAAAGAACATCTATGTCATATTTCGCAGCTATATCAATCAATCGATACAAATCCATCTCATTGGTTTTCTCATAAATGAAAGTAAGAACTACCTTTATTCCGGCTTGCTGACACATCTCTATATGATTAATTAACTGCTGCTCCTTTTCAGGTGTTCCGAACATGTGCATGGTACTGAAGTCTATTTCATTTATATATCCTTTAAGTTGTTCTATTAATTCCTTGGTGATAGCAAGCCCATTGCTCTGTAGTGTAATTGGGCAAGTCAAACCATTTCGCAATGCTTTCGCAATTTCCACAATTTGCTCTTTAATCAGTGGCTCTCCACCTGTAAGAATCATTTTATGTGGTTTATTTTTCTGAAAGAACGGAACCACCTTATTCTGTATATCCTCTAGCTTAAATTCTTTTTCTGGACACAATTTGTCATTTGCACTGATTGCACAAAAATCACAATTCATATTACATTTCCTGGTTACCATCAAATATACTGTATTGATTTTCTCATGGCTATTCTCTATTTCTTTTATAAATTCAGTTTGCTGCTTCCACACGGGATATAACTTTTCCTGGAACTCTGGTTTATCTAAATTATCGGCAAATCTTTTGCTTACCCCCAGGCAGACTTTTCCTACCGGATCAATTAAAGCCACTTTTTCTCCCTCCGTAATCTTAATAAACTCATTCATTTTATTTTCCATGGCGTAAATATCTCCTTTCATATTCTTGTTTCAACTTTTCAAGTTGTTTTTCAGATAGATTTGTTTGAATCAAATGATACATCCACTTCGTCACTTCACAATTCACTTTTATAGGTTTATATACATTTTGGTGAATTTCATAATTTGCCATCTGACATCCTCTTGTTTTGCAATGTCTAAGATATTGACATTCTTGCACATCGCATCCTCTCGATCCTCCAGATAAATAATTTCTCGAATTCTGGGAACATCCAATCCTTCTTCTACAGAACCGATTTTAAACTCAGGAAGTTCTGCACAAGTATAAATCCCGCCATCTGTTGTTACATAACAAGTTGTCAAACCTGCCTTACATACGTAAAATGGACATGGAGTCAAAAAAGATTTCAGATATTGTTCCCATAGATTCCAAAAAATTACTTCTTGATTTTTTTGTATATATGCTTTATATAACCCGAATACTTTCTCTATCTGCTCTCGTAATTCTTGTAGCTGCTCATCACTCCATGCACAATAATAATCAATTCCTGACTCTAATTTTTTAATTCCCAAGTCAAGCAAAAATTGAAAACTTTCTGCATAATATTGATAGTTATTGCTTGTTACAACACTTGCTACTGAAATCTGATTGCCTGTTGCCTGTTCATATTTTCTCAGCAACGGAAGGTTCTTCATAATCTTTTCAAAACTTCCGTTTCCTGCATAATCTCTCCTGTTCAAATTCTGGACATGCTCAGGACCATCTAAACTCACTTTCAGCTCAAATGTATTTTCTATAAAAAAGTCTATTATTTCATCCGTAATCAACGTTCCATTTATCGTAGTACTGAACTTACATATTAAATTTGTTTCCCGGCACTTTTGCTTCGTATAATCTACTGCATCCTTCATCAGGTTAAATGCCATAAGAGGTTCCCCTCCGATAAAATAAACCATAAGTGTCTGGTCATGCTGCTTATTTGCTTCATGAACGGCAATATCAATTGCCCTTTGAGCGGTTTCCAAGCTCATGTATGTATTTTTCTTTTCTCCCAGATAACAATAAGTACAATTCAAATTGCACTTATTTATTATTTCTAATGATAATGTATACATTTTACGCCTCCTAAACTGTAAACTGGTTCAAATTTCTATTTGTCTTCTCTTGGAAATTTAATCTCTCTATCATATTAAATAGAGGATATCGCAAAACGATTTCTATTTCCGGATGCTTCATCGCATATTCCCTGATATACTCCTTATATTTGCATATCTCCTGATAATTATTGTGATCAATAAAAAGCACCGAATATTGCTCTACTGTCTTTATATTTCTCAGTTTTTCCATTCCACTTTCAAAAGTATCGCATTGTTCTGTTCTCGTTACTTCCCGCATAAAACGTTTGTTCTAAAGGTTCTTCCATACGGTTCGTCAAAAAATAACATTGTTTTTGTTTTAATGTCTGATATGGATAATAATTATTCAAAGTATTATGCGTAAACTGTGAAATTGCCTGTTGATACTGTTTCTTATAATTGCTTAAATAACCTGTTACTACCGCACAGGCAAGACTATTTCCTGGATGGAGTACTGGTATTCCTAAGTGGTATAAAAAGAAAAGCCTACAAGAAAAAATCACATCATTTTTCTTTCCATCATATTCAAGCACTTGTACAGGCTCATCCATATCCAGGCATCTCACTCCTATTACAAAAGGGAAGGATGCAGGATAGGTTGCTTCTGCTTTCTGATTGGAGTATGCAGCCACGATCAAAATTCCTTTTTCGGTAGCTACTCTACATACTTCCTCTATTTCTTTGTGGTATTTGTACTCATCTCCCATACTCAAATTAATTATGTCTACCTGTTCCTCTATCAGTGTTTCGATACCTTCTATCATATCCAGAACCGTACTCTTTTTGTTCTTCCTTACAATGGGTACCAGAACAATTTCAGCTTCTGGGTTTTCCTTTAAAATAAAAGAACAGACATATTCTGCATGGGTAAATCCAAAGGCATCTTTACTGTACTCTTGATCTTTCCATTTACAGTCTATTTTTATAATTTTTTTTGTCCTGAAAAAAGGATTATCAAAAGAACCATTGGAATCCAACACACCTATCCTCACTTTTCACTCACCTGCCTTATATGTAACTTCTCCAAATCTACAATAATATCCGCTTCTCGCAATTCTTCCAGGTTGTGCGTAGAAAAAATAATGATTTTGTCTTTTGATAGTTTATGCAGCAAATGATAAAAATTCCCTCTACGTTTTTCATCAATATTCGCTGTCGCCTCGTCAAAAATCAGAAGTTGTGAATTTTTCAAAATATTCCTCATAATATCCAAAACGCCGCATCTGTCCCTCTGAGAAGTTGCATGGATCGATCTTTATCTCGGTATCCCATACCATTTCTAAAGCATGGATTTCATCATACAAATCCAAGCACTTTGCCACCGTATCCATCTCTTCCTCCGAAACAATATGTAGTAATCCCATGTTCCGCCTTACCGTATCATTAAAGAACTGTGTACGCTGCATAACATATCCTGTATTTTCCCAATAATTGTTAATATCTAATTCCTGCAAATCTGTATCATTCACAATTATATTTCCTTCTGTTGGTTGATACACCCCTGCTATAATTTTGAACAGGGTGCTTTTGCCTTGTCCACTTTTTCCATGAATTCCGTAAAGAGTGCCTCTTTTGAAGTTCAAATTAATCCGGTCAAATACCTTCTTATTTGACTCTTGATAAGAAAAACTCATATCTTCTAAGGAAATCTTATTAACTGTTGTTACTTTCTTTCCATCTCCTTGCTTCTGATCCGGATACTGAAGCAGTCCATTAATGTCTTTTAAGGAAACTACGGCTGTATGGTACTCATTAGCAAACTGTGCAATTCCTATAATGGGATTCATGATAATTGCCTGATAATTCATCAAAGCCATAATAGTACCTATGGTCATATTTCCTTTAAATACTTCTTGTGCACCGACTACCCATATTATGACTGTTCCTATAAACTGTATCACAAGTATTGTAGACGTATTCAATATGTACAACAAATTCTGACGATTCGTTTCTTTTTTATATTTCTGATTTTTCTCAAAGTACATATCATGCACATATTGCCCACATTGAAAAAGTCTTGTAATAAACCAATTATCATAGGTGTTTGTCAGAACGTTGGTGATACTGTTATATCCATCTAGAACTTGACCACTGGTTTCTTGTATCAATTTTCCCAGGATTCTGCTGATAAAAGGGACACTGACCAGTAAGATAATATTGGATACGGCAATTCCCTTATGGATAGAAAACATATATGGAGGAACCACTACCAGGATAACCATATTGGAAACCAGTGTAATAATACTTGTGATTCCACATTGTTTCACTGCTGAAACATCTTTGTCCACTTTCAACAAAATATCACTTAGCTTTATCTTCTCAAAAAAATTCACACTTACTGTTGATAGTTTGTCTTCTACCTTCTGTCGCATATCTGCTGCTATCTCTTCCGATATGACAGCCACTATATATCTCTGAGCATAATTCATGAGATAATTAAGTAACAGCATTCCCAAAAATATACCCAAAAGGAACATAAAAGCTGATAAGTTAGTATTCTGTGGATTTCCCAAATCATCTACTACTTTTCCTTGTAGCTCCGGACGTACCAATGAAACACCAGCAGTTAAAACAATAATTACTATTGTTAAAAGATAGAAAGGAAACAACTTTTTCTTAAAAGCATACTCTTTTAAAAAAAGCCAATATGGGCGTCCTTCTTTACTTTTCATCGGCTAACCTCTTGGCAATCTTCTCTCCGAATTCACTAAGTTTTAAATGCTCCTCCTGAATATAATCCACATATATTCCTAACTTTTCTCTAAGCATTTCAGTAGGCTGTTCCAAATAATATTCCAGTATTTCTACCATTGCCTGATGGAAGATGTGTTCAAAAATACACTCTGCATCCGACGGCACATTAATTTTTCCTGTATTAATAAAATTCATATATCCACACTTCATACCATGGCAAAAATCTCGTATTTTACAGTCCTTGCACTTCGGATCTGCCTTATCAAAATTAGATACTGCAATTAATTTTGCCTTTCTTATATCAACGCCCTCTTTAATATTGCCTATACAATATTTCTCATTACTGGTAAGAAATCCACATGGGTAAATTTGTCCATTCGGAAATATCTTAAAATTCCCAATCCCCGCATCACACATTCCAAAGCAATTTCCAAAATTGCAAAGCATATTAAACATTTTTCCATCAAATTGGTCTATGGTAAAACTTCTACCTGCTGCTGCCTCCGCCAAATAATACTTTGATATTGCTGCTACCTGTTTTTCAAACTCGCTCTTCAATTTATCTGATATTTTTAAATACACGTCCATAATCATACAAATATTATCCAGACCATGTTCATGTAAATAACAGATATTCTCAAACATGTGAGGAATTGTATTCTCTGTTACAGTCATTCTTACAGAAAAATTCAATCCGCTATCCTTCACCTTCATGATATTTTCAAAAATCTTGTCATAGCAAGAAACTCCGTCTTTCGCAACTCTGTTCAAATCATGAGTTTCCTTATTTCCATCGAGCTAAGCCGTATTGTAAATTGATTTTCTTTCATAAAGTCAATAAAATCATCGTCCATCAAAGAGCAATTGGTTGTAATATAATATTTTGCTTCTCTCTCTGGATAAAAATTTTTATATATCTACTGCCTGATAAATCAAATTTTTTTTCGATAATGGCTCTCCGCCTAGAAAATCGATTAAAACTTTTCCTTTATCTCCATAATTCATGATAAACTCCAAAGAGTCTACTAACGTTTTCTCATTTAACTGGTAGTGATTGTGATAATCTTCATAGCAATACTGGCATTTAAAATTGCAATCAGTTGTCATATATAATGTAAAATTATACATATTTATCTGCCCCTTTCTTTAATATACTAAGAACAATTTTAACCAAATTCTACCGTTTGACCATATATTTTGTTTATTTTGCGTATTTTAGTGTCTGAATGGAACAAAAAAATAGACCTCAATATTTTACAACAATATCAAGGTCTAAAAATTCTTATCAATAAATGCCAACTTCTTTTCCGAACTTATACATATACTGTGTAACAGTTTGTATTGCATGCTGAACAGACTGCCTTGCTGCACTTTCATACGTGCTTTCATTCTGAGCACTTCCTACAAGGCTCTTTGCATGTTTTGCTGCTGAATACATCAAATCTCCTGTAGAAGTATTTACTGCTGTTGTGTATACAGACTCGCTAAATGAATTTCCTGCTATTGTATAAGATTTCCTGTTTTTATCAACATACTTCTCAAAAGCGGAATGATTGCTATTAACTGCTGTCAAATTCGATGCATGATGAGGTTCATTTAAGTCTGACACATAGTGCGTACCTTTCCCCAAATTTGACATTGCCAACTGTACATCTCCTGAATGGTATGCATCTACTGCAGATTTAAAATAAGATTCCGCCTTGTTCTTGCAGTTGGTGAAGTTTGTCCAAGCCAGTTTTTCCCTGAGTCAGGATCATAAAAATGTCCTGCAAATGTTCCTGCGTCCGTTTCATTCCCCAGCTTGTCCGGCCAATCAGTTGCTTCCATAAGAATAGATGAATTTAGCTCACCATTAAATGTACTGTTCCCCTGATCATTGCTGAGAATTGTAAGCGCATTTGCTATAATATACTGATGCGTATGATCTACTCCACCAGATGAAAACCTTTCATCTGGATTTGCTCCGTGCTCAATGGGAACGCCTTCCCCGTAAATGTCATCGGAACCATTTGCGATATCCTGCACTTTTGTCGGAAGTTCTGGTTGTTCTGCCGCCATAACCGGCATAGCTCCCAGCAAAGTTCCTACGGATACCATAGTAATAAAGAGTTTCATTTTTTTTCGCATACCCATGCCTCCTCTTCTTTTTTCTATATCTTATCTCTTAATAGAAAAAAAATAATAAAAATTGACTTAAATTATCCTTTTTCTTTCCTATCTGGACAAAAAAGTGATATTTACTTTCCGTAAATACCACTTTTGCTTCTATACTTCAATAGGAATAATCACGGATATGGAAAACATACCGTCTACCACATGAAATGACACCTCTCCGCCATAATCTTTCACAACACTTTTAATGTTCTTTACTCCAAATCCATGATTCTTTTTATCTTCTTTTGATGTTTCTAATGTTGTATTATTTTTAATAAGTTCTGCCTGACATTCTCTTAAAGTATTCTCACATATAATTTGATAAAAATCCCTTTAGTTTCCTTGCTTTTAGTTGTATTAGGCATTCTACCTCCGGATCTTCCTCTTTCATAAGCTGACATTCTCGCAAAGCATTATCCACTGTGTTGGAAACAATCACACACAAATCTTCATTCTTTATTCTTCTAAAAACTGAAAAATCTGCAAAAACCTTGAATTCAATTTTTTTGTCCAAAGCCTCCAATCTTTTTACATGCAATACATTGTCAATAAATGTATTTCCAGTTTTATAATAGCTTTGATAAATACTTAGTTTACGTTCAATACCATCAATATAGTCCATCTTCTGGTGATAATCCACATCTCCTCTTAACGCCTCCAGATGATTTTTAATATCATGAGAAAGTCTTCTTATATTTTCCATATCATTAGACTGCTTAATATAATAATCGTACTGCATACTTATTTCACTAATCTGCAATTTCTTTTCATTCTCAATCTTTTTAACATTCAAATAGTTTCCTAATATTATAATATTGCAAAACGTCCCAATAAACATCACAACACAAACTGCCATCACTGTCATTACTGACCATATATTTCCAATAATGATTCCTTTATCATAATACAACTGATCCGCACATATAGCCATAACAACTATATTAATAAATAACGGAATAATGATCACAATCATATTTACCCCTTCAAGAAATGCCGGAATCTGTCGTATAACTTTTTTGAATACTAAACTTCCAGTTATAATTATAATTTCTGAAATTATAATCATACTATTTTGATATTTACTTGAAAGTTCTGCTAAAATTGTTTCTCCGCTATATGGATATAAAAAAAGTACAACTTAATAACTGCCCCAATAAAACTATGGATAAAAAAACACTTCCAATCAACAAACTAAATCTCAAATTATATTGAAACAAAAAATGCCCTATAATCATAGCAATCACAACAATCGTCACATAATTATAGACGATATGTAACTCTGTTCCATTTTCCATTACTCTAATGAAATAAAGTCCCCCTATACATAATATATAAGAATATGCGGAAACTTCTCCTGCAGCTATTTTGAGTTTACCGTCTGTTAATAAATAAACAAGCAATAAAATATTCAATAAAGAAAAAATATCTCTCAGTATAATTTGCCCATACACTCTATATACATCCTCCCCGTTCTGCCATTTTTTCATAAGATTCTGTTTTCTCGAACGAGTTATATATATTTTGTCCCCAGAATAGAGCTTTATCGTAAGATCATGTAATGATTCAATGCAATCTACATTCACAATAATACCATTATGGCAACGAACAAAGAAAAATGGTTCTAATCTTTCTTCCAAATCTCTCATTTTAAAATATCCATCTTCCTGTTCTTCCATTTCGCAAATGAAATAATACCTTTCGATTTACTGTTTCAATATATTCTATATCTGATAAAAACAACTTAAAATAGCCTTTTTCATTTTTCACTGCAATATATCTCTGTTCGTATGTATTGAGTTTTCTAAGCGCCCTGTTCATTTCACAGTTTATTTGTATTTGCGTAATTGGCTTTGTAATAAAATTCTGCACATCATATTTATAACCAACACCTACAAGTTCATTATGGGAAGAAACAAACAAAACTATGGACTTTTCATCATGCTTTCGTATAACATCCACCAGTTCCAAGCCATCCATGGCAGGCATTTCAATATCTAAAAAGAAAATCTGAAATTCTTCTTTTAATGCTTCCATTAATTGCAATGGTTTTGTATACTTTTTAATCAAAAAATCCTGTCCGTTTTTCTCTGCATAAGTTTTTAACATTTTCTCAATTGCGTCTATAAAGCATTTTTCATCATCACATATTGCTATTTTTATCACTCTTATCACCTGTCTGTCTTTTCAACATATTTTCTGCTTGCGTTTCACTTAATCTTCTCCCAAGCATAATTAGAGTGGTTCTATTTTCTTCATCCAACTGCTTATATATTTCCCACATTTCCTCTCCCTTCGTGGTAATAAATCACTTTTATCACCACGTATAAGGAAATCCACGGGAATTTGGAATATGTCTGCCAATTTTATTAACAAACTACTTGGAATATTTTCAACATCTGACTTTTCGATTCGGCTAATCGTCTGTTGACTGGTTCCTAGCTTTTCGCTGAGTTCTCTTTGAGAAATCCCCAATTCCTTGCGTTTTTGCTTAATTACATTCATATTTACCACCACACACATTTTATTCTTTTAAAGCAAGCACTTACAAATCAAGTATTTGTAATAAAAATATCACATTTTTACTCATTTTTCTAGTTTTTATTCAATTTCATTTAAAATATTTTTCCCATAAATTTATCTTTTTCTGTTCAAAATAACACATATCAGGATTATGCTCATTAATATTCTCGCTATAAGACAGATATTCATAATACACTTCTGGCTCTGGCATCTTTGACTTATACTGCAGTTTGAACATATTTCATCTTTCAGAGCTAATTCACGATAAGCTGTAATCTTTTTTACTGAAAATCCTTTTTCTACATCCCCCAGACATCCGCTATCCTTCAAATTAGCTGCGCAACCATAAATTTTCCCATCTGTCTTGACATATATTTGGATTAGCCCTACACCACAAAAGCCTGAGCATTTCGGCAGTCCTTCATATTTCATCAGATCTAATACTGGTGCCCATAAAAACTCCATTCCAATTCTCTTCTTTTTTATATAATAACATAAAACCTTTTCCCATTCTTGCGCTAATTCATCTAACTGCTCATGTGTCCAGCTATGAGAAACATCTATAGAGGAATCCACAATTCTAAAATGAAGATTTTCTACTAAATGCTTCACAGACTTAGCTGTCTCCCAATAATTATTTTGAGTTACTACATGAGCTACCTGAATATATTTGCTGCTTTTTTCTTCATATTTCTTTAAAATAATGCATATTTTTCATTATACTTTGATAACTGCCAATGCCTGAAAGCGTTTTCCTGTTTTTGTCATGTGTTTCTTTGTTTCCATCAATACTTAATTTTAGCTGAAATCTATACTTAACCAACCACTCCAGCATATCTTTATTCATAACCGTGCCATTCGTTGTAGCTGAATAAGAAACATTCACATTTCTTTTCTTGGCTTCCTTTTCTATATATTCTACTAGGTTCTGTAACAATGGAAAACTAAGAAAAGCCTCCCCACCTACAAAATCAACCCATAACCTTCGATCCCTATGCTTTTCCACATTCAAAAAAGCAATCTGCAGGCTCTTATGGGCTATCTCTTCTGTCATTCTTTGATTAGATTTCTCGCCCAAATAACAATAATCACATCGTAAATTACATATCTGATTTACTTCTAAAGTAATTGTATACATTTTCTCCTCCAAAAAAGAAACCGCACAACCTATCCTGATAGGTCTGCGGCTCTCTTGCTTAACTTGCTTCATTAATATAGGATCCTGGAAACGGCCATGGACAATCATTTAAACATCTCTGTGTTCTTTCAGAACACCCGGAATAACTTTCAATTTCTTCTTCCGTTAAGTCCACTTCTTTTTGAAATTCTTCTTCTGCCTTATTTGTCTGCATATCTTTTACTCCTTTCATCTCAGTAAGTATGAAAAAACTATACCTTGTTTTTTATCAAATAACAATATTCTATGTATAAATCGCCATTTTTTTAGTATAAATTTCAATCTGTCCAATTTCCTACATATCTGGCAAGTGCTCTCATAAATTCTTCTTTTTTATATTTGCTTACCGGGATTGCTTTTATCTGCTGGCTTTTACATTTAATAAGTACATTATCATTTTGAATCCCTTCTACATAATCAAAATTTACTATATAGCTATTATGACATCGAAAAAATAGTTTTCTACTCAACCTTTTTTCCAATTCTCCCATTCTTTGATTACTTTGTATATCTCCAGATGTTGTATGCAATATCAATAATTTATTCCTTGTCTGTATATAAAGTATATCGGAAATCTGTAGTGTAATCAATCCATCCTGACATTTTAAAAATAGCTTCTCTTCTGCTCGTAATAATTTCTTTTTATACACCTTATCCAATATATTTTCTACTTTTCTATATAATAATGGCTTTGCCAAAAAATCTTCCGCAGCTACTTCAAAACCTTTCCCTGCATTAGAAATCGTATAATAGGATGTACAGAATACAATCGAAACATTTTCATCCATACGTCGTATCCGTTCCGCTGTTTCAAAACCATCTAGCTCCGGCATAGATACATCCAGAAAAATAATATCGAATTTTCCCTTTTGAAAACTTAACAATAGTTGTGATCCACTTCCATAGGACTGATTTTAACCTCTAGGTGATTTTCTTCTCCGTACCGCTCTAGGTGATTTTCCATTTTTTATTAAAGCCTATAATATCGTCACACAAACCTATTTTAATCAACCTATTCCCTGCCTTTCTCATGTGTCAATAATCGTTGAACCAGAATGTCTATTGTTAATTTGTTTTCTTCGCAAAGTTTTCGATACTGTTGCAATAATTCCCATTCCCTCCTTGTTATTTCGCCATCCTTGTTTGGCTTCTGCTTCTCAAAATCCGTTTTATTCTCCATGAATACTTCCTCCTTATCTTTTTATAATAGATGTTTCCTATATACCCCGTCCAGTTTTCTTGTATAGATTAGCTTTTTTGTTGCCTACTTGGTAACAAAAAGCATCCCATTTCTTATTTCGCCAGTCTCTTATGAGGAAGAAACGCAGCTCATTATCAAGCTGCGTTCTTCCTGCTCTTTTATTCTACATCTCTAAAATACCGTATGCACTTCAGCAATTCTGCTGTTAATTCTTGGTAAAGGTCCTCATCAAAAATGCCTTCTACCAAAGCATTTTTTAATTAAAAGTGGCCGGTACATTTCAAATATTTCCAAAATAGCATCTTTATCCCCTTGCCTTGCCCGGTATAATAATTCTTTAAAATTCATGATTTCTTTCCTCCCATTCTCTTCCTTATTTTCCTAATTGCCCAGTAATAAGCTCCTTTACATCGTTCTTCAGTCATCTGATTCAAGATGCTCATTTCTTTAAATGTATGTTCCTCAAATACATGCTGATAAATAAGCTTCCGTTCTTCTTCCTGCAAAGAAAACATGGCTTCTATAAGGCTTATATCCGTCATTTCGTTCCACTCTGGATATATCCCCTGTGCTTCCTCCATAAGCAGTTGTTCTTTCTGCTCCAATTCCAGCCTTTCCTCTGGAGAAATATCCGCATCTGTATATTCTTTATCTTCCAGATTTTCCTCTGCAAATAATATTTTCTGCTGCTTTTCCAGATACCGAAGTCTTTTTCCCCTTATAGATGCCAGCAAGTAAGCAGTGAAATAATTTCTTGTTTTAGATCCATTATATTTTTGTTCTTCTTTCATTTTCTACCTCCGAAATTTGAAATCAATAAGTTTCCAAATTTCAGAGGTGGAGATCTGCATCTGTGAAGGATATTTTTATTTTGGTAAAAGAAAACGCCGAACCACATTTCTTCTGGCTCGACATCATTCTTATTCCATGCATCATCCTGCACAGTAGCTTTATAGATTAACGCATATACTGCATATAAATAACCCTTTTGGCACCCCTGCAAAAACAAGATTTTTTTGACGAATCATTACACAAATACCTTGTCTTTCCTTGCAGCATGGATGCTCCTCCTTTGTAGGTTCTCCTGCCCCGCAATCCACATTATATTGCGTATCTTCATGCACTATAATGCGTTTCTCTTACTATCAATCTACGATAAAATAAAACAATAAGTGAGGTGATGCGGATGCTGATGGATACCGTCAAGAAAAAATTAGGCTATATGGTAAGAAGTGAACGAGAAAGGCGTGGTCTGTCACAAGCAAAACTTGCAGAACAAGCCGGTGTGTCCACCCGGACCATTTCGGATATTGAAACCTGTAATGGCAATCCGGAACTTGCAACTTTAATCCCAATCGCTCAATTTCTGGATATTTCAATTGATGCAGCTGTTCAGGATGAGCGAAAAGAACCGGACACTACTACCTATCAGATTATGAAAGAACTGCAAAACTGCTCTGAAGACGAGCGGCAAATTGCCCTACGCACCTTGCGTGGGCTTCTTTCTGCATTGAAAGAAAAGGATACACTCAATTAAGCTTTTTTCTGACAATATCTGATTTTTGATTATACGGATGAAATCTGTGAGAAACCTGTGCGGAATCTGTGAGGTTCCTGTGAACTGGCATAAATGTGCAACAAAAAAGAAGCACTCAAAAATCCGATGCTTCTTTTTTATTTTCTATCTATTTCTAAATGCACTCATTGCATCTCTAACGCTTTTGGCCACTTCAGGTGCAAGGACAAATTCAGATATCTTCTGTTTCTCTATTACATCTTCCTCTGTTTCTTCTTCCACTTGAACATTCTCCTGTTTTGAAAAATAATTCTGCATTGCTTTTTCCACTTCTTGCTTTACCAATTCCAACATCATAATCTGCAAAGCTTCTTGGTTCAATACAGCCCCTTTTTCTGTACTGCCGCCATCTATATGAGCAACCACTGCTGATGCAATTAAGTCGGCTTTATCCCTTACGGAATTTAAAATCTCTGCCGCACGTACATGTGTCAGCTTTGTTTTATCAAATCCAAGTGTGAATTTATAGGGATTCTTTTTCTCCACATTTATCACACTCCTCTACATAATCTGAAACAGTCTGTCATATCCTTTGGCATTGGCAGAAATATCCTCAATAAAGGTATATTTCCCCAGACGGTCTGATTGTTCCAGGAAATGGCTCAATAGCTTTGCCCCGCCTCCAATAAATACCGTATATGCTGCTTTGGTATCTATACCTCTTTCTCGAATACTGTTCAGCAGATCTTTTACAAAATCCTGCACCATACCTTCTGTCATACGGACTACAGCCTCTTCATAAAACTCTGTGTTTCCCTGAAGGATACTGTCAATATCACTTTCCTCTAACAAAATATCATATTCACTGTTAATCCCTGAAATAATCTTGTTATACATGGTAATCACGCCTTTTTCCATGGAATCACAGGCTTCCATATCCGGATTACCTTTCCGCATCAGAAGATAGTCTGTAGTAAATCCTCCTATATCAATTCCTACTACTTTGGGAATCTGCTGCAGCTTTTCAATCATAGTCATCATAGCCGCATAGTCCTGCGGAAATGCCATTACCTCTCCAATGGTGATATGATATGTACTACCACAGTAATTGATATCATGGATTTTCCCTTGTCTTTTAAAATATGCTTCATACCGTTCACAAAGTTCTGCATAATGCTTGGGTGGCAGCCCAATCGGAAGATCCACCTGAATGACATCCCCTGGCTGAATTTGAGGGTTTTCCTCCAGCTCTTTTACGATTGCAAATAGAGTAAGGATAAAAAAACGATCATCCTGCGTTTTATCTCTTTGATAAGGAATCCTATTTTCACTCAGCACATAATACTTTCCCTCATAAAACAGGAACTTTTCCCCTCTGGCAGGCTTTTTATCCTGAATGGTAAGCCCTGTCGTAAATACCTGGGAACAGGTTTTCATATTTCTATTGCCATGGTCTACCGCAATCCGAACTTTTTTTATCATAAAATCATCTCTCCTTTTTTCTTTATACTTCTCTTGTACGCAGAGCTTCCGTACAAAAGCAACTTTTTTTCAAAAAAAATATCCTGTCTGCAGCATTTTGCTACAGACAGATGCTTTCTTCCTATATAATAATTTTTAACATTTATCTTTAAACCACCATATATTTCCAGTCCTCATTCGAATTATTTCTCTTTATAAAAAATTAATCTGTTCTGCCTTTTGAGGCAAAATCTTTTTAAACAGTTCCATATAGCGTTCGTATCCGGCTGTAATCAATGGACCACGAAGTGATGTTTCTGACCAAAGTAGCAGTTCTTCTTCCTCTGAATAATACGGAATATTACTAACTGTAAATTTCCCGCCAAAATAATGGGGTGTACTGACTTTCAAAAAATCCTGCATATCCTGCTTTGTCGATACCAGTGGCAAACCTTCCATTTTTCGCACAAAAAAAGCCTCTACCACATCGGGTAAGAAGCCTTTCTTTAAATAGGCATTTGCTCTGACAAATATTTGGGTTAAACACTCCAGCCGTACTTCTCTTTCTTTTTCACTGCAAGTTGTATCCAACACAACCTCTGCCAATGCCTTTGCGTATTCAAAATCTAACATCTGTTATTCCTCCATCTTTATTTTCTGTTTCAGTTTTCCATGTACTAAATAGCGATAATCCTTTCGGGTATTTACACAAGTTGATAAGGTTACTACCTGATCCTCCTTGGTAACTGTCGTCCCTGTGTTATACTCAGCACTTCTTTGTAGTGTTTCCAGAAAAACTTCATAGTCCTCAGAAGTAGGAAAATCATAAGTATATGCTGGATAATCCGTTGGTGCTGCATAACAGGAAAAAATCTGATACTCATAAATATATCCTGCACATACATATAAAAACAAGGATAGTTTCGATAAAGTGCCTGTGACTGATACTGATCCAGGGTTCCAAACATGCTCCCATCCTTCATATTATGCCCATAGATAATGGTATTTCTGTCTGATAAATCCTCCTGGTTGTGAAAGTCCATAAAAATACTGCCACTTTTATGATTTTCTCCCGTAATCAGGTGATGCAGATAATAGTCATTATCCCTCCCCTGGACTACCGGATAACTAATTTCCAAACCAGGAATCTCAATCCATGCAATGACATCTGGATTGATTTCTTCCAGCTTGTTAAAATCCACCTGTAGGACTCCCTGCTCTGCGACCTCCTCTGGTGTTTCCCCTGGAACCGCTTCTGGTGACAGGTCTTGATCCTCTATCTTTTGTGTAAACCCTTCCATCTGCTCATAGACTTTTTGACTTTCCTGATAATTCAAATAAATTTGCAGTATCCTTCCTCCTGCAAATAAAAAAACAGCAATGGCTACAAGCATAAATATACCGTAAATTTTCTTTCGTTTCATCGAATCCTCCTCTTCCATAAGACCGGACAACTTGCCCGGTCCATATTCACCCTGTATTTTTCAATACATAGTAATAATCATCAATTCCTTTGATCTGTCCATTCCACTCACCATAAGGATCCATGTCCCAAACCATACGGCTCATGGAAATAGACAATCCACTACAGATTTCATACACCTTTCTACAAGCGTTCTGTAGAATCTGCCGTTTCTGCATCTTATGCGGACAATAAAAAGTGGCTGATTTACGTTGACAGGCATCACATTTTTCGGAATCCCCGTCACAATATACCTTCATTTTTTTATCCATATCATACGCTTCATATAGGTGCTGCAGATGCCTGCTTTTCAACATTTCCAAAACTGGCTTTAAATTTCTGTATTGATTCACACCTGCAACACAAATGAACGTATCCCCTGATAAATAGTGAGCTATCGTGCCTTTTAATGCGCCTTCTGTTAAATAGATCTGTTCTGCGTCCAGGTTTCCTATGACATGTACCGGACTTCCTGATGATACTCCATTTTTAAATTTCACACTGGAAAGCCAGATATACTTCCGTCCCTCCATTACCTGATCCAACCGAATCTGAAATCCTTGTATTTTTCCTTCCGGGGATTGAATTGGTATTAAAATCCCGGAATTTTTAGAACTAAAATTAATTGTCCATTTCCCATCTTGATCTTCATAAAATCCAGGCACACCTTTTACTGTCTGTCCGGATTCCAACAGTTTCTGTACCATATTTTTAATTCCAAACAACGGTACACTACGATACCTCTGTATCTCGATCTGTTCTTCCGTCAGCCCTCTTTTTTTAAGATCCTCCTGGTGTTTATCATTTAATGTCAATAAGGACAACATCTCCTGATATGTTCGGTCAATGACATCTGCATCTGCCAACTCGGCATTAAAAATTACTACAGGCTCTTTTTTAGGAGCTACCTGATAATTTGTTCTGTACTCTCCCTTTCCCAGAGCTTCCCGGATTTGCCGATTTGCCTCTGCGCTGGAAACACCATGCAGTCTTCCGTATAATTCCAGCATTCCGCCGGAAGCATCACACCGATTACACCGAAACACATTTTTCTGAAGATTAACATTCATTTTTCCTTTTGTTTCTCCACAAAATGGACAATTCACATCCATCGATGAAGAATTCTTATGCCGTACTCTAAGCTGCAGTAAATGTACAACATCTGTGATATCGTAGTTAAAGCCTGACATATCATACACTCTATGGCTCCTCCTTTCTTCCACAGCCAATAAAGGCTGTGGAAAGAATGATGATCACCGGCTATTTGTTATGCTTTTGCAAGAATTACTCTGGCTGCTGCCGGTATAAAATGGTTCTGTCCATGATACTGCTCTGCGAACCATTGCAAGCTGGAAGGACTTTCCATCGCAACCTGCCCCATAGTTTTTCCGCTAAATTTTCCTTTTCCTGTTATGGCAACTTGGATTGCCTGCTCATAGCTCATCCATTTCACCAGTTCTTCCACCGGCATATTGGGAGCCAGAGATTGCGGCTTAGATGGCATCTGCTGCTGGTGAGGTATCTGCTGCATAGTTGGTGCAACACCACCACTTGCCGAACTCATTACCGGATTAGTCATCTGTCCACTCCCCGTTGCCCTGCTAATTGTATTTCCATTCGCTTGTGCTTCCTGGTAAAACTGCTCCATCATCTGCTGTCCTGGCATTGCTTGCGTCTGAAATGCTGGCATCGCCCCTGCCGGCTGATTCGGTGTCTGTTGCATTGCAGGTGCCGGATTTTGTGCCGGCATCGCAGCCTGCATCGAAGTTCCCTGGTTTACAGGAATTCCTGCATCTACCTGCATGGGATCATTACCTTCCCCTACATCAGCAAATTGCAGACCATATCCCGCATCTGCCAAAGCTCGCCCAATCGCTGCTGTTTCTGCCATTTCAAGAAATTTATCTCCAAACTGTGTATCTGTTGTACGAAATTTCTGCGAAAAGGAATTGGCAATATAATTATTCTCCTGATCACACTTATCCAGATAAATCCTGGCTTCTACAACTGCCATATTTTCTGTAAAATGAACAATCCGGCTGATAATCTTGCCTGTAGGATTTACCAGACGGAACCACAGCTTCCGATATTTCACATCCAGATACCGTTGTTCCTCCTGCCCTTCATTAGAAATAACTCTGGCAAGTTCCAGAGGATAAAATCCTTCCACTTTATTCAGTTCTTCTACTGCTTTTGACTTGTTATATAATAATTCGCTCATTGCCTGCTCCTTTCTTTGGAACCGGCAGGACATCCCTTTATAAAGTAATAACCTGCCAATTCTCAACATTGAACTATTTTGCTATTTTTTTACACAGCCCGGTTGCAAATTGTTGTCGGGATCTGTCTATTACTCTGTGGTTGATACCGTTCACAATACTGTTGTATTTTTGCCGCCAGCATCGTCTTTCTGGTACCTGTATCATCTGTATGAATTGCCTGACAAACGGCTTTCCATTCCCCAACAATATAAACGCGCAGCTTCGCCCTGGTAATCCCTGTATAAAAAATATTCCGCTTCAACATGGGATAAAAAGCTTTTAGCCACGGAATGATAACCACCTGGCACTCACTTCCCTGGCTTTTGTGTATGGTTATGGCATTTGCATGTTCCATCATCTCCACCTGCTCTGCCTCATACTTCACCCTGCGTCCGTCTGTAAATACGATTTGAACTATTGGGTTGTTATCCTCATCCTCAGAAATCTGTACCAAAGTACCTAAATCTCCATTACTGGCAACTTCTGTATTTTTGTTTTGAAGGATTCGGTCACCTTCTCGGAATATCTCACCTCCAAGATGAAGCTCTTGTTTCCCGGATACAGGAGGATTTACATCATCCTGCAGACTGCGGTTCAGTTCCAAGACACCGGCTGCACTTCGCACTTTGTATGGAGAAAGTATCTGTACCTGCTCCATACCATACACCTGAATTTCCTTGAGATAAATATTCTTAACAATTTGTGCTGCTGCATCTGCTCCTGAACATTCAATCATCTGGAAATCATCTCCCCATTGCAGATTTGTTTTTCCTTCGTTGATAAGCTGGGCATTTATGGGGATATTGCTGTCCTTCCCCTGACGATAGACAGATTTAAAACAGTAACCGGTATTTTCCCACACAAAATAAGCTGACGGAACACATCTCCTGCTCCTACAGAAGGAAGCTGGTGGACATCTCCGACCAAAAGCACTCTGGCTCCTGCTTTTACCTTGTAAAAAATTCATAGGCAAGGTGCATATCTACCATAGATACCTCATCCACATTAATAAAATCTGCGGACAATTCATCTATAAGTGCTTCATAATCTCCGTCACCAAAAAGCCCCAGTGCCATGTGCATCGTAGTTGCATCCCCACTTCCGGTACTCTCTGCCATTCGCCTTGCGGCACGACCAGTTGGTGCCATCAGTTGGACTTTATTCCCGCATTTTTTCTGATAGATATACAAAATGACCTTTAAAACCGTTGTTTTACCGGTTCCAGGTCCTCCAGTAATAATGCTGATCGGGTTTGCAAAAACCATACGTACTGCTTCTTTCTGCTGTTCGGATAATGTTATGTTTAAATCTTTCTGTGCTTCCTCCAGTTCCTTTTCAATCGTAAGAACTGGAATTCGCTCATACAATTTTCTTGCAATCATAGAAGCAGTGTCTTCTTCTTCCTGATACTGTTTGGTAATGTAAATCCTATTTTCTTCTACCACGATACTGTCTTGCATAACCAGACGATAGATCACTTTTAAAATTTCTGTTTCTGTCACCGGCTGAAGATCCGGTTCTTTATTTAGAACTTTCAAGGCATCTTTTACCAGAATTTCCTGCTCCAGATACAAATGTCCGTTTTGCTTCATGGCTTCCCGCAACACATAACTGACACAGCCGGAAATGCGCATAGGATCATTCGTTGCAGCACAACACTGCCTTGCAATGGCATCCACAGTGAGAAAACCAAACCCCTTAACAGCACAAAGGATATAAGGCTGCTTCCGAATGATTTCTACGGATTGATCCCGAAACTTCTGAAGAATCATATTTGCTTTTTTAGGAGTAACATGAAATGGTGATAAAAAGGTCATCAATTCCCGGAATACTTTATTTTTTCCAAAGGAATCCACAATACGGTCCAGTTTTTGCTGAGATATCCCCTGAATTTTTAATAATTCCTGTGGATATTTTTCCATCACCTCTAAGGTATCCAGACCAAAACGATTGACAATCCTTTCTGCCGTTTTGGGACCAATTCCTTTTAAAGAACCACAAGAAAGGTATCCTAAGATACCTTCCCTTGTTCTAGGTACAACCTCTAAAAAAGTTTCCACCTTGTATTGTGTCCCATAGGAACTTGTTTCCCACTCGCCTTCCATCTCAATTTCGATCTCATCCGTAAGAGGAAGGTCATATCCTTTGGCAGTAAACGCAATGATTTTTTTCTCTGCCAAAACTTATCCCTGGCAGAAAGAGGAACTTCCTGATTCAGTGTGGAAAATAATGCAACCGTATATCCGTTTTCCTCATTTTGAAAAATCTTACGTATATATTTGCACCTCATCGTCTATGTCCCTCCAGTTCTCTACTTTCATCAATTCCCCTGGTTTCATCTTGGAGTCATACCAATAAATATCCTTTCCTTTTACAAATGCTGTCTGAATCTCGCTTCTCATTCCCTCGCTGATATGTGAACCACAAATGATCAATACTTCACATAAATCCAACATCAAAACTGCAATCTGCATTGCAGTTTCCCGTTCTTCCGGGATACGGTCATCTAACATTAATGGAAGATGAGCATGTGAAGCAAAAGTACGGCAATGATACAGCCTTTTCATCTGCATGAGATAGTATTTTGCCAGTTCCATATTATGCTGCACTCCCTCTGGATTCGGGGCAGACAGCGGAGAACAGATATATGCCTTTTTTCCTTGTAACATTATGCAACCTCCTTTTTAATCCGGAAAATCCTGCTTTCTGTAGTGCTTGTGTATTCTTCGTAGATATCCGGATGCTTGATTTTTCAGTTTCTCCATATTTTCTTTTCCAATCTGGGTGCGTATCGTAGGATTATAAGTAATCCGGTAACGGAAACTCCCATCCTCGATCACTGCCTTACACCCTTGTCCAAGAAGCTCGACAAACGGTACGCTCAATGCACGTTGTTCCGCTTCAATCTCCTTTTTTCTTTTTTCCAATTGGGATTTTTCTTCAGATAATTTAAGATATTTTTCAAGACTGCGTGATTCCAAGCTAGATATGCTGATTTCAGGAATTGATTTGTCTGCGTAACCCTTATATTTCCGGATACTAGACAAAATGAGATCTGGCTTCCCGGAATACGGTGGTTCTATTTTCTTCTCCACATATTCTTCCCAGAAGTATTTCTCCTGTTCAATAAGTTCTTCTTCCTCCATTCTATCCCGTTCCAGACACCGATAAACAAATTCATTTTCATTGTTTCCATAAAGGCAGGCAATATATGCTTTATTCATATTCATGACTGCAAGATAATGACGAACCTGCAAAACATAGTTTTCAGGAATCCCAATCATCTGCCATTTGTCTTTTGCATTGTAATTGCAGGTCTTACATTCCAAAATTCCAATGCTTCCATCTGGGAAACGGATAAAGTAATCCACATCCGCCAACATAAACGGATATAGCGGATGCCGGAACATTTTTCGTACAGGGAAAACTTCAAGCCCCGTCTTCTTTGCAAAAATCATGGCAACCAAATCTTCCAGGCGGTGTCCCACTTCTTTCGCTACCCAGTTTTCTTCCTCTTCTTCGATTACTGGCGTAACACCAATTTTATCAAAATACAAATCCCTGATTGTCGCAAATGGGGATACACCCATGATTGCCGCTGCATCGCTTCCGCCAATACCAAGACGCCGGTAATCCAACCAATCTTCTCGGCTCAAATCTGCTGTATCTACAAGAACTTCCGGCTGATAATTTAATGCTGTATTCATCTCATTTCCTCCTTATAATTTAATCGTTCCATATACATCAAACCCTTTCCAGTCAAAGGCCAGTGTTTTTGCAATATCTTCTTCCAATTTTAAAATCCGTGGTGCAGAAAATCCTTCACAAGCAGCAAAGAATGCAGCTTCGTGCATGGCAAAATAAAGATCATGAGCTGTGCATGGTTCTTCCCCATATTGTCCCACAAAAAGATCTACTACTTCATTTCGGATTTTCTGATTGATTTTGAGTTCCTTCATAATCAGATGCAGACAGTTTACAGGGTTTTGGATATCTATATCCATCAAACCAACAATTCCTTTAACTGCTTCCTGATAACGGGAAAAAATTTTATCCAGATTATTCCGGAAATCCTGTAAGGTCGCCCCTCTATCATGTGACAGTTTGATAGGACTGCCCAGGTTAATGACACGGTTACTGGTTTGTGAGAGCATCATGGGATACAGATTCACACCACTTACTGCTACATCAGAAGTAGTCAGGCGCAGTGCAGGAGCAAGGCTCTTATCCTCAATTCCATGATCCTCCAAAGCCTGGTGATAAGTATCCAAAAGTTCCTGATTTCCCCCTAAAGTCCACATAGCAGACACAATGGAATGGTCAAAACTTCCAGAACCCTCCAGATACGTACTTCCCTTAAAATGTGCTTTCAGATAATCACTTGTCATATTGAAGATTGTCTGCATATCCAGTACACAGTAATCATGATCATCACCGCCATGTACTGCAGATACTTTTCCATCTGCACCTTGATTAAGGCATCTCCTTTCGCTACCTGAAGACAGTAGTTTACTACCTTTGCATAAGTAGCTTTCTCCAGTTTCTTTAATCCTGTTCCATTAATGCCGGCTCTTTTCAGAATTGTATGGATAGCACAGTCACGAACCGGATAAAAATCCTTGTTCACTTTTAATACCAACTGGGTATTCTTTTCTGTATCCTCTACTATTCCTTCCAGTTCTTTTTCACAGGCTTCTTCAATGGTTTCTGCCTCCTTTTCCAATGGAACCAGTTTTAGCATCCTGGTAGGCTTACGAATCCACTTGGACTGCTTTGCCCTCTCAGCCAGAAATTCCAGCATCTCCGTTGTACTTGCAAATGTAGTGCAAAACTCATCTGCATAAATCTTTGTTTCTTTCATGTGTGTACCACCTTTCTTAAATTTATTTATCCATAAACAGCCAAAGCTGATTGTGGCAATCCTGCCTTTCATTAGGGCATAAAAAAAGAATGAAAAGTGAAGTATTCCTTCGCTATCCATTCTCATATCCCTGATAATATTACCGAAAAAACAAAAAGTGCCGCTATTGCCCCATAAGGACAGATAGTGACACTTTGTACAATCATAAACAACTTATGCGGAATAAGCAGCCTTACTGCTCTCCTTGAGTCTTCGGATTTATACAAATCCAAAACTCCCCCTATGGGTACGCATAAAATTAACTATAGCAGTATAGTAGCACATGATATAGTATATGTCAATCTTCATGCACAATATATTGTATGTTTTTAAATACTATGCTTTGCATATATGACTTCAATTAGAATATTGAAATATCACGTATCCCATCTCTCTTTTTTCAAGTTTATAGAAAAAATTTTTAATAAAAAAGTACATAATCTGTTCAATCTGAAAAAAATCTCAGTTAATTACTTAATGAAATTGTTAAGACAAAACCAAGTCTTACGCTATTGTACCTTGATAATTTTATACCTTATCAGGAAATGTATATAGGTGCTGCAGATAGTGTCGCATAAATGCACGCCTGCAGCTTGATGATTACATAGTAACACCTCATACGTGCATGAAACATGGCATAGGAAACGGTTTCCTGATATGTCTACCCTTTCATTAATCTAATTTATAGAGGTGATTATATTGAGTGAAACAGACAATCTCTTTAAAGCATACTCCGTTCAGGAGATAGCATCCATGCTCGGCATTGGAAAAACAAAAACCAGGGAACTTCTTGACAGTGGAATTCTTCCCGTTACAAAAGTTGGGCGGCAATATTTTACTTCGCCAGCTTCTATTCAGGAGTTTCTCAAGAAAAACATAGGAAAGCAAATATTCTTTTAGGCCCTTTAGAAAGTTATTGTCAATCAGGCTTGGCTATATTAAAATAGACCTTATACCTGATTTGGCATGAATATCTCATTAAAGAAAGGGAACTATTCATGGCGAGAACAACGAAAGGTACACAACAAAAAAGAAGATCCAAAGGGGATGGATCACTATTTCCAAATAAGAGAGGAGGATGGACTGCCCGATATAGAAAAAAAAGGGCTACCGGACAAGGAGTTTAATGCTCCTACCAAAGGAGAAGCGAAAGCATTATTAGATGACTGGAAGATAAAAGTCGCAATACAAGACGCAATTACTTCAAACATCAAAGTACAGGACTATGCGAACAAATACTTATTCCGCAAAAGTCTCATGGTTGAAGCTGGCAAATTCAAACAAACCAGTCTGGATCGATTAGAAAAAACATACGAAAATCATTAAAAGATACGGATGCTTTTAGCAAAACATTTTCTATCTGACTGCTGATGATATTACAGCAACGATTAATGCCAAAAAGGAAATCCTGAGTTATTCATCATTAAAGAAAATTTACTTATTTTGGTCTGCAATGATTAAAACAGCAATTTCTCTCGCGAACTGCCAAAAAACTTTTCTGATATTTTAAATCGGGTGATAATGCCGGAAGAATCCGTTCTTCCTGTAGAAACAAAGGAAATCTCAATCATCCCACCAGAACATGAGCAGATCATAAAAGAAATTGCAATGGAACCCAGTCCAAATAAAAACGAACGCTATTTGTATAGATATGGTCCTGCCATTGTATTCCTTTTAAACACAGGTTTACGTGGTGGTGAATTGCTTGCATTAGGTCAATCTTCTATCGTGCCCTTTTTAGGACGGCGTGGCATTAAAATCACACATACGCTTAGCAGGGTCAAAAACCGAGAAGTCGGCTCAAAAAAAACGGACTAAAAATGATTTTGACTCCTCCAAAATACCCAAATAGTTTACGGACTATTCCATTAAACAAGGAAGCTGAATTTTCACTATCATGTATGATGGAGCTATACGATAAAAATCGGGTTTTTCCAGATTTGATATTATCTACGCAAAATGGTGTCAGCCCTACAATCCAAAATTTAGCCAATACGCTAAAGAAAATTTGTAAGCGTGCTGAGATTCCAGAATATAATCTTCATGCACTACGGCACACTTTTGCAACAAATCTGATCCGGCAGACTCACAATATGGGAGAAATAAAGGAAGCTGCTGAAATCATTGGCGATAACTATGAGGTGATCATGCGTACTTATGTTCATACAGACAGTGAACGTAAGGTAAGTTTAATTGATGCTATGATTGCATAAATCTTCCGCTTAACAGAGGAAATGGTTGTCTACAGTATGATGGCACAGGCTGTAACAAGCAAAATTCTGCCACCTTATCGTCCACCTTACGAAACGATTTTACTTGATTTTATAAGGTTTTTAACGGTTTTTGGCGGACATATCTATAAATATTAAAGCATGAAAACTTATATTTTAGAATTAATTTTTTAAAAAAGGGAATTGGATTATGGAAAAATGGACTTGTAGAAAAAAATTGTGAACTTTTTCTTTCCTATAATTTTGCCACCTTATTTTTTTAGACAGAATTATAGGATTTTGAAAAAAGAAAAAGCCTCGAAAACCTTGATTTTCTGGGCTTTTTAAGAGGCGCAGACCGGATTTGAACCGGTGAATACTGGTGTTGCAGACCATTGCCTTACCACTTGGCTACTGCGCCGTATTTAGTTATTTTGCACAATTATTGGGTTTGTAGCTCCCCCTGTTGGACTCGAACCAACGACACTGCGGTTAACAGCCGCATGCTCTACCGACTGAGCTAAGGAGGAATAGATATATTATTTGACTCCTTAGTTTGTGGTGTTGCAGACC
>ENA-OQMZ01000051-OQMZ01000051.1-human-gut-metagenome-genome-assembly--contig:-NODE-51-length-41892-cov-3.024374_pt1 | contig 41892 bp, 44 predicted proteins | sample MGYA00242621_ERZ504862 | MGnify/ENA primary metagenome ERZ504862 (study PRJEB26092, sample SAMD00036393) | human gut metagenome | host: Homo sapiens | study: EMG produced TPA metagenomics assembly of...
GTGGGCGCACTTATGATTCTCCTTATTTTGCACTTCTTGTGTGGAGAGGCATCACACTTTCACTTCGTGCAAGGATAAGTTTGGCAACTTCTCGGTATCGGTCTTACCTCACAGATCGGCATTCAGGTTGTGCTGAATATTCTCGTTATCACAGACTGGCTGCCTAACACGGGTATCAGCCTTCCGTTTTTCAGCTACGGCGGCAGTTCGCTTATTATGCTGCTTGCCCAGATGGGACTTGTGCTTTCAATTTCCAGAACGGCAAATATCGAAAGACAATAATTTAAAAATAGTTTTCTCCTGCATGAGTTTTGCAGAATTTTCAAAAGAAAGGTAAGAAAATTATGAAAGTATTGCTTGCAGGCGGCGGCACGGCAGGACACATAAATCCTGCACTTGCAATAGCCGGATATATAAAGAATAAAAGAAATGATGCCGAATTTTTGTTTATCGGCAACCGTGGCGGAATGGAGCAAAGACTTGTTCCGCAGGCCGGTTTTGATATTAAGTCAATCACAATCAGCGGATTTAAGAGGAGCTTTTCTCCCAAGAGTATGCTTGAAAATGTTAAGACAGTTTCAAGAACCTTCACTTCTTCAAGAGAGGCAAAGAAAATAATTGCCGAGTTTAAGCCTGACATCTGTATCGGAACAGGCGGATATGTTTCGGGTCCCGTTATCAGAACAGCCGCAAAAATGGGTATTCCGTGCATTATTCACGAGCAGAATGCATATCCGGGCATTACAAATAAAATGCTTGCAAAGAGCGTCAAAAAGGTAATGCTTGCCGTTCCGGACGCAAAAAAGTATTTTGACAAAAATGTTGATTTTGTCATTACCGGAAATCCTGTAAGACAGGAAATCCTAACGGCAAAAAAAGAAGAGTCAAGGAAAGAACTCGGGCTTGACAACCGTCCCGTAGTGCTTTCGTTCGGCGGAAGCTCGGAGCAAGAAAAATAAATGAAGCTGTTGCAGACCTTGTTGCAAGAAGCGGTATTGACGGCAGATATCAGCACATTCACGCATACGGCAGTTACGGCGACTGGTTTCCGCAGCTCGTTGAGGAAAAGGGTACTGACATTGCCGATTGTTCAAATCTTGACATAAGACCGTATATTGATAATATGCCGACTTGCATGGCGGCGGCAGACCTTGTAATCTGCCGTGCAGGTGCAATTACTCTCAGCGAAATTCAGGCTATGGGCAAACCGGCAATTCTCATCCCGTCACCTAATGTTGCCGAAAATCACCAGTACCACAATGCAATGGCACTTGTGAATGCAGGTGCGGCTGACATTATTGAGGAAAAAGACCTCACGGGTGCGGCTCTTATGCGTAAAACTGACAAAATGCTTCTCAATCCCGAAAAGCTTGAGAAGTACAGCGAAAATTCACGCAAAATGGCAATTACCGACGCCAACGAAAGAATTTATTCGGTAGTCAAAAAAGTTCTCGGACTTGTGTAACGGTAACATTTATAACGCTTTCTCATAGAATAGAAGGGTATTCTTTTTGAGAGGGTGTTATTGTGTCAAAACTGCTTGTTACAGGACGCAAAAAGCTTGACGGAGAGGTTGAAGTTCAGGGGGCAAAAAACAGCGCTTTGCCGATTATTGCCGCCTCGATTCTTACAAAAGGTGAAAATGTAATCCACAATTGTCCTTTGCTTTCCGATGTTGACGCATCTGTCAACATTCTTCGGTATCTCGGCTGTGCCGTCACACGCTGTGATAAAACACTTCTCGTAAAATGTGACGATATCAACCGCTTTGATGTTCCCGTTGAATTGATGCGTAAAACAAGGAGTTCAATTGTTTTTCTCGGTGCAATCCTTGCACGAACGGGAAGGGCGAGAATTTCATTTCCCGGCGGATGTGAAATCGGTTCAAGACCGATTGATTTGCATCTCAATTCACTTCGGGAGATGGGGGCGGATATTCGTGAAAAGCACGGCTATCTTGAATGTTGCGTTCCAAACGGACTTTGCGGAACAAAGATAACGCTTTCGTTCCCGAGTGTGGGTGCAACGGAAGATATTATGATTGCCGCCTGTCTTGCAAAAGGCACAACAACAATCATCAATGCCGCCCGTGAGCCTGAAATCTGCGACCTTGCGGATTATCTCAATTCCTGCGGTGCCGATATTTCCGGAGCAGGCGAGGGTGTTGTCGTCATTGAGGGTGTAAGCTCTCTCTGCGGCTCTGTCCACACAATCATTCCGGACAGAATCGTTGCCGCAACGCTGATGAGCTGTGCCGCCGTAACGGGTTCAAAAATTATACTTAACGGAATAATTTCGTCCCACCTTGCGGCACTTATTCCAATTTTCAAAAACGCAGGGTGCAAGATAAGAATTTCGGACGGAAATCTTGAGATAAACGCTCCCGAAAGACTTAAATCAATGAAAACAATCAGAACGATGCCGTTTCCGGGCTTTCCCACGGACGCACAGGCGCCCTTGCTTGCAACAGCGTGTGTTGCAGACGGAACAACGGTTTTTGTTGAAAATATATTTGAAAACAGATACAGACACATCCCCGAGCTTGTCAGAATGGGTGCAGCCGTTAAGACAGAGGCAAGGTAGCCGTTGTCGAGGGTGTGGAAATTCTTTACGGTGCGCCGGTTGAAGCTCCCGATTTGCGTGGAGGTGCGGCACTTGTTGTTGCAGGCCTTTGTGCAGAGGGCAAAACCGAAATCGGCGGCGTGGAGTATATTGAAAGAGGCTACGAGTGTATTGAGTCTACTCTTACATCAATCGGGGCAGATATCAAGAAAATTTAGGGTAATCAGATTTTTAACTTGTCGCAGGGCGGATTTCCGCCCTCGGCAGATAACATAAACGAAGGGAGGATTTGCTTTGAGCGACGGTAAAGGCAGAAGACCGCTTACATCAAAAGAGCGAAAGAGTCTTGAGAAACAGCGTAAAAATGCCGCAAAGCAGGCAGAAAAGTATCATAAGGAAAAAGCAAAGCAGGATAAGAGAGCTAAAAAATCCCCCAATCCGAAAAAGGAACAGCAGAAAAAAGCTCCAAAAAGTAAAATTGAGGAGGCTTTTCTCAAGCAAAAAGAAGAGCAGGAATCACAAAGACAAGCCGAAAATATGAGCCGTGAAGAAAAATTCAGGAGAAAAGGCAAGGCTAAAATCAAGAACCTTAAACCAAAGGATTATGAAGACGGCTATTATGTTGACGAATTCGGAGAAAAGCAAAAACAGGAAAAGCGTGCAAAGGAAATTCGTGCTCAGGAGCGTGAAGTAATTCGCAGAAGAAAAAAATCTCTGACGAGCACTCAGATTAAGCACAGGAGAATCGCACTGTACAGTTCAATTTTTGCGGCAGTGCTTATAATCGGTGTTATACTAAGCCTTACAGTCCTTTTTAAAACCGAAAAAATTGAGGTTGTGGGGGACAAGTATTATGACGAAAAACAGATAATTGCATTCAGCGGTGTTGAATATCAGGAGAACATCTTCATGGGTGCAATGTACAATACATCGGACAAGATTGTCAAGAATCTTTCGTATATCGAAAGCGCAAGCGTAAGCTTTAACATTCCGGACACAATAACAATTACTGTTGTTGACGCAACACCGTCATATGTTATTCCAAACGGTAACGGCTATCTGCTTGTAAGCTCAAAGGGCAGAATCCTTGAGGAAATTTCCGAAAATAAGGACAAGCTTCCCGAACTCACCTGCGGCGACATCAAGACCAAAGAGGTTGGACAATATGTGTCATTCAGCGACGCAAATGTTCCCGATATTCTCGAAGATGTTTCGCAGAGCCTTATCAACAACAAGGTTAAGAATATCACAGGCTTTGATGTTACCGACACGGCAAACATAAAGCTCGTTTATGACGGACGAATTGACATTAACATCGGACTTCCCGATGATATCGACTATAAAATCAGAACTGCAATGACAATCATCAACGAAAAGCTTGACCCGAACAACACGGGACTTGTTGCAGGAACGCTTGATGTTTCGGCTTGCAGTACATCAAAAATTTCTCACTACAAACCTGCCGCAACCCAGCCCACAGCCGCAACACAGGCAACAACACAGGCAACAACGCAGGCGCTGATTCTTCAGCCGATACGGGTGACGGCTACACAGGAAACTACACATGGGATGACGGAACATATTCGGGCGGTGACACGGGTTATTACGACGATAACAGCTATAATAACTATGATAACGGTACCTATGATAACGGTGACGGCGGATATGATTACGGCAATGCGGACGGCGCCTATACGGGCGAGTAATTTTTCAGCAGAATTTTCCGTATAAATTTGCAGAAAAACGGCTGAAAAGCATTGCTATTTTGAAAAAAGTATGATAGTATAAGATAGTATAATTGTGTACTATGAAGAATAATGATTTCTGACTGAAAGTTGTCAATATATAAGGAGGACGAAAAAATGGCTTTTGAACTGGAATTGGAAAACGAGTATATGCCTAAAATTAAAGTGATCGGTGTCGGCGGAGGCGGCGGAAACGCTGTTAATCGCATGGTTGCGACCGAGGTTAAGAATGTTGAATTTATCGCAATAAATACAGATGAACATGTTTTAAGACTTTCAAAGGCTTCGCAGAAGATTCAGATCGGCGAAAAGCTTACAAGAGGTAAGGGCGCAGGCTCTATGCCACAGATCGGACAGGAGGCAGCCGAGGAGAGCAGAGATGAAATCGCAGCACTTCTCAAGGATACGGATATGGTATTTGTTACTGCTGGCATGGGCGGCGGTACAGGTACAGGCGCTGCTCCCGTAGTTGCCAAAATCGCAAAGGATATGGGCATTCTTACAGTCGGCGTTGTTACAAAGCCGTTTGCTTTTGAAGGCAAGAGAAGAATGACTCAGGCTGAGCAGGGTATTGCAGAGCTTTCTGCCTGTGTTGACTCGCTTATCATCGTTCCTAACGAAAGACTCAAGTATGTTTCGGATACAAGCATCACTCTCCAAAACGCATTTGCTATTGCCGATGATGTTCTCAGACAGGGTGTTCAGAGTATTTCTGACCTTATCCTTCTCCCGGGTCTTGTAAACCTCGACTTTGCCGATGTTACTTCCGTAATGAAGGACGCAGGCTACGCTCATATGGGTATGGGCAGTGCAACAGGCAAGGACAAGGCTACCGTTGCCGCAGATATGGCTATTTCAAGTCCGCTTCTTGAAACTTCAATTGACGGCGCAAAGGGTCTTATTATCAACATCACAGCATCTGCCGATGTTAGTCTTGATGATATCGATGCCGCATCAACAATGATTAAGGATAAGGTTTCAGATGATGCAAACATCATTTGGGGTGCTGTTATTGACGACAAAATGGAAGATGCTATCAGCGTAACGGTTATTGCAACCGGCTTTAACGCAGACGGTCAGATTGCTAAGAAGAATCTTACGGACGCAGTTTCATCAGCGTCAGCTCCTGTTGTGGCTAAGGAAGAGCCAAAGTCAACAACAAAGGACAAGACTGATGATGACGACGATACCTTCTATGATATTATGTCAATTTTCAACAAGTAATACATTCTGATGTAATGAGGCACTCCTTTTCTGGAGTGCCTTTTCGTTTGACAACGGCAATTCCGTTATGGTATAATTTGAACGGAATAAAGGGGAATTGTGAGCTTTTGTGCTTTTACAATTTCTCTTTTTTTGAGCGAAATCCAAAAGCAAAGAAGGCGGAAAAATGAAAAAACTACTTGCACTTTTGATTGCCTTGATGACTGTTCTTTTGTGCAGCTGTTCATCAGGCGGTGAAACAATCCGATTCGGTGCGGCAGGTACCGGCGGAATTTATAACGAAGCGGCAAATTCGATAAAGTCGATTGCCGATGCTGACGGTACTCTGAAAATTGAAACAAAGACAACAGCCGGTTCTGCGGCAAATGTTCGCTTGCTTTCACAGAATTATCTTGACGCTGCAATTGTTCAGTCCGACATTGCACACGACGCATTTAACGGCGAAAATAATTTTGAAAAATCCGGCAGCCTTGAGGGTTACAGCGCTGTTGCAGGTATGTTTACAGAGGCTTGTCATATCGTTGTAAGAAAAGATTCTGATATTAACAGTGTTGATGATTTGCTCGGCAAAACCGTGAGCATAGGTGAAGAAGAATCGGGTTCGGAGCTTAACGCAAAGCAGATTCTTTCGGCATACGGGCTTAACTCAAAAATGGTTAAGGAAAAAAATCTTAATTATGCCGATGCCGCAAAACAGTTACAGAACGGCGAAATTGATGCGGCATTCTTCACACTCGGACTTAATGCAACAGTTGTTGAGGAACTTTCAAAGCAATGTGACATTAAGCTTATAGGAATTGATGACGCAGCTGTTAAAAAGCTTAAAAACACCTACAGCTATGTTGACTGCAAAATTCCGAAAAACACTTACAACGGGCAGAGTGATGAAGTCGGCACAGTTGCGGTAAAGGCTGTTCTGATTGTGAACGACAGACTTTCAGATGAACAGGTGAAGAAGCTTACACAGCTTGTCTTTGACAATGCGCAGGAACTTCAGCTGACTGTTTCGGCGGATGTTGACATAACGCTTGAAAAAGCCGTTGAAGGTGTTAAAATTCCTTTTCACAAGGGTGCGGCAGAATATTATTCCGAAAGAGGAATAACAGTAAAAACAGCAGGATAACTGCGAAAGGATTGGTGCTGATTGAATATAACTCTTGATATGTATCAGACAATCGCAGTTGCTGTGATTGTTCTGATGGCCGGTGCATTTCTGAAAAAGCGTATATCGTTTTTGCAGAAATTTTGTATACCCGCACCTGTAATCGGCGGTTTGCTTTTTGCAATTCTTACGCTGGTTCTCTATATGACAGGTGTTGCGGTAATTGATTTTGATGATACTCTAAAGGAAGTCTGCATGGTGTTTTTCTTTACCTCAGTCGGATTTCAGGCGAATCTAAAGGTGCTGAAAAGCGGAGGCAAATCCCTTATCGTATTTTTGTTTCTTGTAATTATGCTCATTGTAATGCAGAATTTCTCTGCAATCGGACTTGCAAATTTGATCGGACTTGACTCGCTCACGGGTATGACAACGGGTTCAATTCCTATGGTAGGCGGTCACGGTACGGCGGGCGCTTTCGGTCCCGTACTTGAGGATTTCGGCGTTCAGGGTGCGACAACTGTTTGTACTGCCGCCGCAACATTCGGTCTTATCGCAGGCTCACTCATGGGCGGACCTGTCGGAAACAGACTTATTAAAAAGCACAACCTTATTGCCACAATCAAAACAGAGGACGACAGCTTCTTGTTGAAGAAGAAGAAAAGCACGAACGACATTTTTCAATGTATGCTCCGGCTGTATTTCAGCTGATTATAGCGGTCGGATCGGTACGGTTGTTTCCGATTTGCTCTCACTTACGGGCATGACATTCCCGATTTATATCGGTGCAATGATTGTTGCCGCAATTATGAGAAATATCGGTGAATACACGGGTAAAATCACTATTCATATGGGTGAGATTAACGACCTCGGCGGTATATGTCTCTCACTTTTCCTCGGTATTGCCATGATTACACTTAAGCTTTGGCAGCTTGCCGACCTTGCACTTCCGCTTATTATACTTCTTGCAGGTCAGGTTGTTCTTATGTTTATTTTCTCATATTTTGTTGTGTTCAACATTATGGGCAGAGATTACGATGCCGCTGTTCTTGCGGCAGGTACTTGCGGTTTTGGTATGGGTGCAACGCCAAATGCAATGGCAAATATGCAGGCAATCTGCGAAAAATACGCACCGTCCGTTAAGGCTTATCTTATTGTTCCGATTGTCGGCAGTTTGTTTGCCGACTTCCTGAACAGTCTGACGATAACATTCTTTATAAATTGCATTTAGAATCGGAGGCAGGTATTTATGAAGGACAGAAAATTTACATTTGATTCCGAAAACCTTGCTTTTCCCGAGATTCACACGGGCAAAGTAAAGCAGAATGATGTTGCCGAGGATAACACAGACAGCACGGTTGTTTATGATACTGTCGCTGTTCCCGAGGTTCATCTCAAAAAGCATAAGCATAAAAAACAGAAGAAAGACAATAAATAAAACAACAGCCGTACATTTCAAAAGTGTACGGCTGAAATTTTTGTATTTAATTTTGAAATAAAACCTTACCTTCCGTAATGGGTGTGTATGCGGTAAGTTCTGCCATGTCAAGGTCGATTTTGTGCATATCAACCGCACAAATTTGGTGATTGTTGTAGGTGGTGTAGTAGTAGATTCCCTTGTCAGCATTGCAACAGGAGGTGTAAATTGTGATTTCATACTTTCCGTCTGAAACCTCACAACAACCTTTCTGCTGGTCAACAGAACCGAGAATGTGGAAAAACTGGTTCACGCTTTCGCTCTCGCTGTCACCCGAAACGGAGTTCAGCTTTGTGAACGCAACCTTTGCAAAACGAGATGCGGATGAAAGGTCGCCCGGCAGTCCGATTGCACCCATTCCACGGCTGTATGTGGTAAGCTCGGCACTTTTGCCGAAGTTGTTTTCGGGTTGCTTTGGTGAGAGTGACATATAGTTGTTGAGCATGAACATCTGAATGTCAAACGGAGGATTGTTTGTCAGCACACCGACAGGGTTGTCATAGACTTTAAGTCCGTCAATTGTCGATTCAACTGTAAGCGATTCGTCTTTGTCGGAAATAATCCAATGCAATTGAGCACAGGGTAGCCTGTTGCTGAACTGCGTATTTGTTATGTTAAGGTTTTCAAGCTTTTTCCTCGCCTGCAAAACGCTGTCGCAATGTGAAAGTATATACGGAATGAACTCAAATTGTGCAATATTTTCCTTGCCGTTTTTCGGTTCAAAATATACGGCATTGCCCACAAAATTTAGTCCTGCCATACACAAGCCCTTTTCATTCATTGCATCGTAATATAGCGGATAACCGTCTGCAATGTGAGCCATGCCAATCATCGCAAAGTGGCTGTTGCATTCGTTTGTATGGCGGAACTTAAACGGAAAATTTCGTGGAGTAATTGTAATTTCGTCACCGTATGAAAATTCATAATCAAGCGTTCTGCCAAAGTAAAAGTCTTTTGTTTTATATGTTGCCGCTGTACACATATCATCAGCCTCCGATTCTTTTAATAATAATATTCTTCCGCTTGGTATAGAGTATCATACTGCTTAAACAAAATGATTGCAAGGTGATTTTTGGAAAATTACAAAAAATTGTCGAAATTACTTGAAAAATTAACCTGCTCGGTATATACTATATGTGTCAATATGAATGGGAATGAGGTTCTCCCACGGCTTTTGCCGAAACCGCTTTTGCTGATGACTTCTGTTTTTTGAACAGGGGCATTGGCTTTTTTTATGCGATGTTCTTTGTGCGGAAATTTTGAGGAGGAAATTTATGAAGAACAAATTTGTTGATTTTAAGGTGCTTGCAACATCTCTGTGCTGTTCCGTTGTGATGGGACTCATATCGTTTGCGTTTCTGAAATGTCTTGACTATGCGGCAGATTTCAGGAGCTTCTTTCCGCTGTGCTATATCTTTTTGCCCGTAGCAGGTATTGTGACCGCTTTTGTATATAAGCGTATCGGCGGAAAGTCGTCAATGGGCAACAACATTATTATTGAGAGTGCAAATGACGGTGAAAAAGTGCCAAAGCGACTTGCATCGCTGACATTTATATTTACCTGCATAACCCACCTTTTCGGCGGTTCTGTCGGCAGAGAGGGAACTGCCGTTCAGATTGGCGGTTCACTGACAAGTAATGTTGCCGATTATCTCGGCTTTAAAAATAATGACCGAAGTACAATCGTTCTCAGCGGAATCAGCTCTGCATTCGGTTCGGTTTTCGGCACACCGTTTGCAGGCGCATTTTTCGGAATGGAAGTCTGCTGTGTCGGAAGATTGTCGCAGGTGCGGTAATTCCGTGCTTTGCTGTGTTCATATCTTGCAAATTTTTGTTACACAGCTTCTCGGCTTTAAACATCAAAGATATGCAATCTCTCAATCCCAGATTTGACGCAAGATTTCTTTTGTATTTTTAATTGCGGCAGTTTTGCCTCGGCTTAATCGGCAAGCTGTTTGCACTCGGAATAAAGTATGTAAAACTTGCGTACTCAAAAATTTTCAAGAACTACCTTCTTGCCGCAGCAGTAGGTGCAGCAATCGTCAGCCTTTTAATTTTCGCTTTGGGACTTAACGATTTTGAGGGCTTAAGCACATGGATGCAGAACACCGCATTTAAGGGCGATGCAAAATGGTACGATATGCCGGCAAAATATCTTTTGACCGTACTCACCCTCGGTGCAGGATTTCAGGGAGGAGAGGTTACTCCTATGTTTGATATGGGTGCGTCATTCGGCGGTTGGTTCGGAGGCGTCTGCGGATTTGAGCCCACATTTTTTGCGGCAATCGGCTTTGTATGTGTTTTTGCCGCAGCAATCAACACACCTATTACAGCAATCGTTCTCGGTATCGAAGTTTTCGGTGCGTCTGCCGCCCCGTATTTTGTGCTTGCAGTCCTCATCAGTTTTATCGCATCCGGCAATACAACAATTTATCCGTCGCAAAAATTCCCGGTTGATAAAAGCCTTTTTCATTTTCAAAAGAAGTGACGCAATAGGCTTGAACAAAGTGTAAGTCGGTGTATTTAGGCGTTGACTTTGCGAAAATTATTATTTATACTTTTCTCATAATCAATAGTTAGTTGTGGGGGAGATTATATGAAAAAATTCAGAGCGGTTTGTTTGGCTTTTGTGATGATGTTATCCGTTGCGGTAATGCTTTGCGGTTGCGGTGATACGAAAATTACAGACAAGGTTAATTTTTCCGATGTTGATGAAATAACCGTCGTAATGTCGGACGAATCAACCGCCGTGCTTGGCGAGGTTGATTTCAAGACGGTCAAGAATAGTTTGCAATCAGCCGAAACAGGCGGTACAAGCGGTGAGTTTGACGGCGGAATCCTTATTGAAACACGCAAAGACGGAATGGTTACCCACAATGTCCGTGTTGGCGGTGCTGACAAAATCTGTGTTGACAAAGACAATTCAACCGTGTATAAAATTTCCGATGATGATTACAAGACCTTGGAAAAGGTTATGGACAATTACAAGCTGTAACGCTTGAACAGAATCACGATAAATAAAAATATAAGCGAGATGAATTCAATCGAAAAATTCATCTCGCTTTTTGCTTGAAGAATAAATTGTTTGCTGAATAAAATCAGAAATCATCGCCGAAATCCGTGTCAAATTCATCATCTAAATCCGACGAAAACAAGTCGTCATTATCTTCGTCATCATTCATAATATCCTCAATCACGGTGAACTCAAGACCTTTTTCAAGCGGATCAAGCGTTCCGTCATGGTTTAAATCAAACAATCTTTCAAAATCAAAAATGCCCATAAAATTTCCTCCTTAACATATGGGATATCCTATATGTTAATCATATCAAATGAACTGTACGATAAAACGGACTTTCCTTTGCTGTCAGACAAATTTATTGAGTTCTGCGTTGTATTTGTAGTCAATTGCAGAAAGCTTGCTTTCAATTTCTTTTTTACTGCAACCGAGATCGTCACACATTTTATCGAGGCTGGGGTAGAAATCACGCAGCTTTGTATTAACAAAGCTTAAAAGAATCATCGGATCGTTCGGAATTGTATTTTCAGCCATAATAATCGCCCTTTCAAAATTATTTACTGTATTTACTAATCTTACAATTAGTAGTATAATATACAGGTACAAATTTGTAAACGGTATTTTGTGTGATGCCGTGTGTAATAGATAAATTTTTTTTTCAAAGGAACTTGGAAATGGATAATAAATTTGATGTTGTAATCGTTGGCACAGGTGCGGCCGGACTTTATGCGGCACTTAATTTTCCCGAAAGCGTGAATATTCTTCTTGTTTCAAAGCGTGAACTTCAGCTTTCAAACAGCTCTCTTGCGCAGGGCGGTGTTGCGTGTGTGCTTGATACGGTTCACGACAGCTACAAGCTGCATATTACGGATACATTGATTGCGGGAAAGTATAAAAATACTCTTTCCGCTGTTGAAAAGCTTGTTACCGAAGGTCCTTCGGATGTTCTTAAAATAAAAGACCTCGGTGTTGATTTTGACCTTAACGAGGACGGCACAATGTGCAAAACTCTTGAGGCAGGTCACAGCAGAAACAGAATTGTTCATCATAAGGATTCAACCGGCAAGGCAATTGTTGACGGACTTATCGCAAAGGTTACTCAGCTAAAAAATGTTACCGTGTGTGACAACGCTCTTGTTTATTCAATTGACAAGGTGCTGAACGGTTTTTATATAAGCATTTTGAGAAACGGTGAAAAGCTTCACTACGGCTGTAACTACTGTCTGCTTGCAACAGGCGGTATCGGCAGAGTTTATAAATACACAACCAACTCCGCAATCGCAACGGGTGACGGCATTGCGTTTGCATATATGCTTGGTGCAAGAATTAAAAATCTTTCGAGAATACAGTTTCACCCGACAGCATTTGCGGCTGATCATGGCAGAGAGCGTTTTCTTATAAGTGAGGCTGTTCGTGGTGAGGGTGCGGTTCTGCTCAACTGCAACGGTGAGAGATTTGCCTCAAATTATGACAGCAGAGGAGAGCTTGCTCCGAGAGATGTTGTTTCAAATGCGGTTATGCTTGAATCAATTAAGACAAACAGCGAGAATTTCTATCTTGACATAACCCACAAGCCGGCTGATTTTGTAAGAAATCGTTTTCCGATGATTTATGAAAGATGCTTGAAGAGGGCGTTGACATTACAAAGGACAGAATTCCTGTATTTCCGTGCCAGCATTACCTTATGGGCGGTATTGATGTTGACCTTCATTCACGCACAACCGTTGAGGGCTTGTATGCCGCAGGAGAGTGCTCGCACACAGGTGTTCACGGTGCGAACCGTCTTGCAAGTAACTCGCTCCTTGAGGCGCTTGTTTATTCAAGAACAGCCGCTCTTGATATTACGGATAAAATAAATAAATTCGGCAGAAGAACTCTTGGTGAAGAACCTGTTTACCGCCCTGTTGAGGGCAAGACCATGCCGCATGGCTGTCGTTCAAAAATCAGAGAGATTTTGCAGGACGCATATTTTGTTCTTCCAAAGCCTGAAAAATATGAAGAAAGCAGTAAGCAGATTCACGAGATTATGAGTGAACTGTTTGCAGAAAAGTACGAAATCAATTCCGACCTTGTTGAGGCAAGAAGTGCGGCAATTGTTGCAAGTATCATTTTTGATGAAATTATGGAGGGTACCGACTGATGACACTTAACAGCATTTACGTAGACAATCTTATCAAAACCGCATTGCTTGAGGATATCAACTATCTTGACACAACAACCGATTACCTTATTGACGAAAATCAGGAAAACACGGCAATTTTCCTTGCAAAAAGTTCAGGTGTTCTTTGCGGTATCGAGGTTGCACTCCGTGTGTTTGAAATTCTTCAGCCAAACGGTTTTGAGGCAAAGGTTTATAAGCATGACGGCGACAAGCTTGTAAAGGGCGAAATCATCGCTGAAATTCACGGCAAGACAAGAACAATTTTAAAGGGCGAGAGAACGGCCCTCAACCTTATTCAGCATATGAGCGGTATTGCAACCGCAACAAACAAGGCTGTTGAAATTGTCAGCGGTACAAAGGCTTCCATTGCCGACACAAGAAAGACACTCCCGGGTATGCGTCCGCTCCAAAAGTATGCCGTTACGGTTGGAGGCGGAAGAAATCACCGTTACAATCTTTCCGATGCCGCAATGCTCAAGGATAACCACATTGACGCAGGCGGCGGAATTGCAAACGCTGTTTCAAAGCTTAAATCAAAACTCGGTCATATGACCAAGGTTGAGCTTGAAGTAAGAAACCTTGACGAACTCAATCAGGCTCTTGAGGCAGGCGTTGATGTTATTATGCTCGACAATATGAGCCCCGAGCTTATGAAACAGGCTGTTGACATCACGGCAGGCAAGGCTCTTCTTGAGGCAAGCGGCGGCATCACGGACGAAACTCTTCGTGAAATTGCCGAAACCGGTGTCGATATCATCTCAATGGGTGCGCTCACTCATTCGGTTAAGGCTTTTGATATTTCACTTAAAATAAAATAAGCCTGAATCAAAAAGGTTATGAAAAGATTTTGAACTGAAAATAAATCCTATTGAATTTTTACGCAAGGTTTTGCAGTAATTTTCAATAGGATTTTTGTTTATATTTATTTCAGATTTATTGTTCTTACTAAGAAATAAAACCGCCGACAAACAAGTGCTTACTGAATATTTGTGCAATAATGAGCAAAAATATTAAATAGAATTGACTTTTAAAAGAAAATGCGTTAAACTGTATTTACTGAAAATATTTGTTAGAACTTGCATAAAAATTAAGCGGAGCGATAAAAATGGAGATTAAAAGAGACTTTTATCTGAATAAATTGATTTCTAAAATGCATAATAAGCTGATAAAGGTTGTAACGGGAATACGAAGATGCGGAAAATCATACCTTTTATTTTCTTTGTTCAAAAATTACCTTCTTGAAAACGGAACTGACGAAAGCCATATTATTGAAATTGCATTTGATTCATTTGAAAACAAAAAATATAGGAATCCCGAGATTTTGTACCCATATGTCAAGAACCTGATAAAAGATGATAAGATGTACTATATTCTTTTTGATGAGGTTCAGCTGCTTGATGAATTTGAGTCTGTACTTAACGGATTTATGAGAATGAACAATGTTGATGTTTATGTAACGGGAAGTAATGCAAAATTTCTGTCAAAGGATGTTATAACGGAGTTAGAGGCAGAGGAGACGAGCTTCATATGAATCCTCTTTCATTTGCCGAATTTATGTCTGTGTATGACGGAAATAAGTACGACGGTTGGAATGAGTATGTTTTATACGGAGGACTTCCGCCTGTTGTTTTACTTTCAACTTCTGAACAAAAAATTGAATTTTTAAAATATTTGTTTAAGGAAACATACATTAACGATATTATCGGCAGGCACAATATTAAAAACAAAGCAGAGTTTGAGGAATTGATTGACATTCTTTCATCTGCTATCGGCTCTTTGAACAAATCCCAAAAAGTTATGTGATACTTTTAAGTCAAAGAAAAATAAAGTCATCAGTCTGAAACAATTAAGAATTATCTTGATTATCTTTGTGATGCATTTGTTGTGAATAAGGCATCGAGATATGATATAAAGGGCAGAAAATATATTGATACTCCGCAAAAGTATTATTTTACGGATATCGGACTTCGTAATGCAAGAATAAATTTTCGACAAATTGAAGAAAATCATACAATGGAAAATATAATCTTCAATGAACTTGTCAACCGTGATTTGAATGTTGATGTGGGACTTGTCAATGTTGTTCAAAACGATAAAAACGGTAATCCGATACGCAAACAGCTTGAGGTTGATTTTGTCTGCAACAAGGGTTCAAAGCGTTATTATGTGCAGTCGGCTTTTGCAATACCCGACAGTGAGAAAATGGCTCAGGAATCAAATTCTCTTTTGCGTATAGATGATTCTTTCAAGAAAATCATCGTTGTAAAAGACACTCCTGCACCATGGTACACGGAGAAAGGTATTCTTGTAATAGGAATTTATGATTTCCTTCTCAGGCAGACAGCCTTGATATATAAAACCAAAAAAACAGCGGTGATTATTCTTCATCGCTGTTTTGTGTTGTTTGAGTCGAAATTAAATTGTTGTGTTTGTAAAATGCAGGGAGCATTGCATAATGACGATGATTTTATAATCGGAAGTTGTGATAACAATTAGCAAGATTTTTGTATATTTCTGTCGGTATCGCAAGATTTCCTTTTCCGATCCAAGCGAAATATCGGGTTTTGTTGCTCCGTGAAAGTCACTTCCGCCGCTTTTCAAAAGACCGTATTCGTCACAGATTTTCTCGGCAAGCTCTGTTTCGGCATTGTCAAAAAGCGAATAGTACGCCTCCGTTGCGTTAAGACCGCAAGCCTTTGCTTTTGGCAGAAATTCTCTCAATTCATCTTCGTTCATATTGAGAAACGGGTGTGCAAGAACGGATATTGAACCGAAACCCTTCAACCTTTCAATTATATACAGAGATGACGGCCTTTTCGGCGGAACATAGTAGCCGAACTTCGACATAAGCAAGGTTTGAAATGCCTCTTTGACAGAAGAAACATAGCCCTTCTGCATAAGAGCGGCGGCGATGTTTGCACGGTTTACAAAGCCGTCAACCGTGCTGTTTTTGATTTCGTCATAGTTGAGAATATAGCCGTCTTTCGCAAGATTTTTAACGAGCAGTTTGTTGCTTTCCTCCTTTAATTTTTGCGACTCAGCCATAATTTCGGTTATGTCTGAATAGTTTTCTTTCTTGATAAACAGACCGACAATGTGCAGCTGTTTTGAATTGTATTCGGTTGAAAATTCAATCCCCGCAACGGTGGTTACGCCGTACTTTTTACCTGCCGAAACAAATTCGTCAAGTCCTGCAACCGTGTTGTGGTCGCAGAGTGCAACGGCGTCAAGCCCAATTTCTTTGGCTTTTAAGACGATTTCCGTGGGTGAAAATGTGCCGTCCGAAAATGTTGAATGTGTATGCAAATCGCAGAACATAAAATTCCTCCGATACAAATTATAATGGATATTGAAATTGATAACTAAAATATGTATAATAAACCTATATGGGTGAAATGGCGGTAAGTGAAGTGTTTGAAAATTGGTATATTGATATTGAAACTTTTAAATGTATAACAAATGATATTACAACAGATGAGGTAATAATTACTGAGGAAAGAATACAGCACATAAAAGAAAGACATAATAATGACTTTTTTGAAATACAGCCATACATACAAGATATACTTTCAATGCCGGATTATATATTGGCTGATTCTAAAAGGGAAAATACCGGATTGATTTTAAAACAAATTACGGAAAACAATGGTTTAAAAGTTCAAGTAGTTCTTCGTGTACATACATCAAAAGATAGAAAAGGTTTAAAAAATTCCATAATTTCTGCATGGAAAATAAGTGATTCCCGTTGGAATAATTATCTGAGAAATAAAAAAATTCTTTACAAATCTAAATAAATTTAGTATAATATACATAGGATAAGAATAGGTTATTTGAGGTGGTAAATTTCGTTGCGACCACACGCCGATGGCTTGACAAAGGGAAACCTTGAGAGATGCAGGAGATGCGACGCCTGCCAAATAACCATTTACCTTGAAGCCGTTCTGAGCAATCAGGGCGGCTTCCTTAATTTTTCATATGTATACAAAATGGAGTGGGATAATTTTACCCACTCCATTTTAGCATATACGGTTTGCAAATTCAACGCAGATGAATATTTCACACAAGCTTTTTCAGTTTCATTGCAAGGTCGGCAATGTGATTTACTCCGTTTCTGAAAACATAGTCAAACTCGCCGGCATAGGTTTTGACTTTGCCGTTAAATCCCTGTTTAAAGCGATATACACCGTAGTTTTTATGCGTTTCGTCATACCAATAGGGAATACCGCAAAAGTCGTATGTATGGCAACCGCTCTCAATTGCGTACTTAATCATCGTCCATTGCATAAGATAATTCGGCATATATTTTCTGTATTCGTTTGATGAACAGCCGTAAACATAGCTTGCAACATTTGCATAATTTACAAGCAATGCACCCGACAAAACTTTTCCGTCAAGCTTTGCGATACATAGCTTTGCGTTGCCGTGAAATGCCTGTAAAAAATTTCTGAAATATTCTTCCGAACGAATTTCAAAGCCGTCACGCCTGCCTGTTTCTTTCATAAGCTCCATAAAATTGTCAAGCTCATCTTCACCGCAGAATTTACACTCAACACCTTTCCTCATTGCAAGGCGGATGTTGTACCGCCATTTTGATTTAAAATTTGCAAAAACTTCATCACACGATTTATCTTTTATGTCAAGCACATAATTTTCTTTGCATTGGGTGTTGTCATATCCTCGTTTTTCACCGTGATAAACAAATCCGAGGTCAACAAGATTTTTAATCGAGATAAAGTCGGTTTCGTCAATCAGCGGATCGGTTTTGAGTGTGTATGCGTGATATTTTTCTGCAATCAGCTTTATCTGCTCAAATATTTTTCTGACGGTTTTACTGTCGTGAGTGTCGCATACAAAGCCCCTCGGTGCATAAAGCATTGCCGTGTTGAGAATCGGTATTTTCTTTACAAGCACAAGTGTACAGCCGTTGATTTTTCCGTTTTCGTCACGAACGGCAACATACTCGGGAATCCAACCCTTTTTAACCTTTGCCCAGTCTGCCGACTGCATAAAGTTTCCGTATTTACTGTTTTTACAAAATTCCTCATACTCTTTAATATCCATAAAAAACAAGCCTTTCGTAAGTGTATCTATACTATACAAAAGGCTTGTTTCTGAAATTGTTCAAAAATGTATCATAGTTGTTTCATCAGCCATAATAATCAAATTGTTCGTTGTTTATTTTGCTGTATTCCAAAAACGGCTGTGGGCAGATGTTGATGCTGAAAGATTCGGAACTTGCCTTAACCGTTATTGAATCGGAACTGACACCCCAGTATTTTATGAGTGCATCGTACAGCTCCTGTCTATAACTGTCGCTGTATTCGGTTCTTCCGTACAGCTCCTGTTCATACGGAATAGAAATTTCACTCCCGGTAACGCTGTCCGTCAGGTAGGTTGTATCAATGTTAAGCTCATAAATTGTGAAAGTTTCCATATCAAACAGCATTGTTATGTTTAGTCCGTATTGTGCGCCCTCTTTGGCATAGTTGCATGTTACAAACATAAAATCGGACGAAACAATTACATTACCGTCAAGTGTTCCGCGCATTGTAAGTTTGTAACCGCTGCAGCTGTCAAGTGTAAAAAACGGCCGAAATGTAGCTGCAATATTGGAAAATAATTTTGTGTCTTTAAGCGAATTTGCAAGATTGCTTAACGCTTTTTTTGCATAGCTGATTACAGTTTCTGTTTTCGGAGCATTGTTTTGAAGAACCCAAACGGTATCTTCGCTTGAAATGAGTTTCAAAAATTCTCCGCCGCTCAAAGTGGTTATATCGGCGGTAAGTTTAAATGTTTCGGCTGTGTTTCCGACAGAACCCCGATTGTCCGTTACCGAATAATAAAAGCGGGGGAGAAACACAACGGTTGCGACTACGGTCAAGGTGAGCAAAGTGCAGATGATATATTTTGCGGATTTTTTAAGGTTAAATTTCATCTTCAAAATCCTCACTTTCCGCAGAATTATCGGCAAGGCTTACCGTAAAGCTGATGTCCGTACCCTTGCCGACTTCACTGACGATTTCAAGAGTTGAGCCGTGAAGCTTTGCAATTTCGTTGCAGATTGAAAGTCCGAGTCCGGCTCCGCCCATACTTCTTGAACGGGATTTGTCAACCATATAAAAGGGTTCGGTGATTTTGACAAGGTCATCTTCCGCAATTCCGCAACCGCTGTCGGTAACGCAAAAACGATATCTGTCATTGTCAACATATCCCGTTAGTGTTACAGGCTTTCCGCTCTCACTCGCTTTGCAGGCATTGTCAATCAGGTTGTACAAAAGCGTTTTCAAGAGTGACGGCTCTGCGTTGACTTCTGTATTTTCAACATTTAATTTGAGTTTCACACCGTATTTTTTCAAAATAAAGAGAACAGACTTTTTAATGTCATCGGCAATTATTTCCGTTCTGATATTTACGGTTTTGATTTCATCATTTTTCAAAACTATAAGGTTTAGCAGATTTAGCGAAAGCGCCTCAAGCCGACTGCCCTCTTTGTAGATAAGGTCGGCACATTCTCTGCGTTGTTCAGGCTCCATTTCATATGAGCGGAGCATATCCGCATAACCGATAACAGATGTCAGCGGAGTTTTTAACTCGTGGGTAAAATCCGCAATAAAGTTGTCACGATTCTGTGTTGCAAGCTTTAGCTGTTCAATGTAGTCTTCAACATAATCTGCCATGGTGTTAAAGCTCTGCGAAAGCTCGGTTATTTCGGTTGAAGATGTAATGCCGTGGCTTTCCTTTACTCTCATATTAAAGTTGCCCTCGGCAACTTCCTTTGATGCATCCTTTAGCTTAACAAGCGGTCTTGTCAAAAGCTTTGAGAAGATTACAAGCAGAATTGATGCAAACAACGCAACGCCTATGAGAATGAACTGATAAATTGTGCAGTACATATCACGGTCGCTGTACACGCTTGTTATATCGTCAACAGTTTCAATATAACAGCTTTCGCTTACAAGCTGAATTTTGCTTATTGTCTGAATATAGTATTTTTTGTTTTCAGTAACGATTCTGCTTTTTCTGGAGTTTGCCGACATACCGTAGACAAATTCATTTTCTGCCGAAAAGCTGAGCTCGTTTATTGAACCAATTTTGATTTTAGAATCCGAATTGCCTGCAATTTGTTTTGCAAATCCGATTGCCGAAGCGCGCAGATATTCCAAGTTTCCGTAGGTGGGTTGGTTGTTGTCTGCATATACAGAAAGTGCCGTTGTGATGTAATTGTTGTTCTTTTTGGCTGAGTCAATGCGGTTGTTCAGCGTGTTTGTAAAAACGGTGTTGATGAGGAGAAAACCTCCCACACCGAAGGAAGTAATTATAATAAGAAAGGTAATAAAAAATATTTTCCACGAAAATTTCATTAGGCTTTCCCTCCGCTTATTCAACAAGACGGTAACCGACTTTATACACAGACTGAATGTTGTCTTTTAAATCAAGCTTTTTTCTTAACCGCTGAATATGCAGATCCACGGTTCTTGTATCACCCATATACGGTTCATTCCATACCCTTTCGTAAATCATTTCACGGTAAAGGGCAATGTTTTTGTTGCGTACAAAAAGCAGAAGTATTTCGTATTCCTTTAATGTAAGGTCAATTTGTACTCCGTTTTTGGTGACTATTCTTGAATTTGTGTCAATTACTATGTCTTTAAAGCTGAGTTTTGTTTTTGCCTTGTTGTATCTTCGCAGTACCGCATCAACTCTTGCCTGAAGTTCCGAAATGTTGAACGGTTTTGTTATGTAATCGTCAGCCCCCAGGTTAAGCCCGTAAACCCTGTCCGATATATCTGATTTTGCAGTAATGAAAATTACGGGTGTGTCAAAGCTTTTGATGTAGTCCATAAGCTCAAAACCGCTGATTTTCGGCAACATAACATCAAGCAGAATAAGGTCAAAGTGCTTTTTCTCCAGAACATCGGCACAGCTTTCACCGTCAAACACACAATCGGTTTTGTGCCCGTGCCGAGAAAGAGCCATTTCAATAAGATTTGAAATATTCTTTTCGTCCTCAACAATCAATATGTCAGCCAACAACCCCACCTCCAAGACACAGTTTATATTGCCATTGTATCATAGATGTATCATTTTTTACAAATTATTCTTTTTTTCGCAGAGCTGTATCCAAAAATAGGTTAATGCAGAATATTGTCAAATTATGTGCAGTTGTTAATTATTTCACGAACCGTACTTGAAAACAAAGTCGAATAATGGTATTATTTTATTCAAGTTATTCAAGCAAAACATTTTGAAAGGAAGATTACAATGGGTAATTCTAATTGGTAAAAAAAGGCGTTGCAGTTGTAACGGCAGTTATCGTTGCTGTTGTTATGGTTTGCGTTTCGATAGTTTGCAATTTGCTTTCAACAAAAACAGAAAGCTCAAATCAGACATATCTTGATGACGCAAAGGCTCAGCTTACAGAATACAGCGATAACTATAACTACACTAAATTTGAGTTTATGAACTCACTTCTTGAAAAGGCAAATGTAATTGCAAGTGTTGTTACGGAAAATACTTCGGCTGACACAAATGCCTCACTTGTAAAGAACCTCGGCATCAATTCATTTGTTATGACAGACGCTGACGGCAAGATTATCGCATCGTCAGACGATAAAAAGGTCGGCACAAATTTCCTTGATGACGAAACAACAAAGCAGTTCAAGGCTAACCTCAAGGGTATGAAGGTCAAGAGCATTTCAGAGCCGACAGCCGTTGAGGGCGAGGACGGTGTGTATAACCTCATGGCTTGCGTTGCAAGAACAGAGGGCGGCATCGTTATTATTGATACAAATACAAGCGACTATTCGGCTGTTATTGGTGCTGATATTGCAAAAAGCTGCAAGGTGATACAATCATCGTTAAGAACGGCGAAGTTGTAAGCACAAATATGAACCTTGGCGATAACGGTCTTAAAAGCGCAGGTATTACAGACGAAATGATTCGTTCGGAAAATTTCAATGTTACAATTGACGGCACAACATATTCACTCAGCAGTATGCCGTCAGGTGAATATACAATCATCAGCGGACAGGATGCAACAGAAAGCGGTTTCAATATGATTTACGGTGTCGTAATTCCGTGTGCCGCAGGTGTTGTAATGATTATCATTTCCGCAATTATACTCAGCCTTGGCACAACAAAGAAAAAGGAAAACGAGTAATTGTTAATTACAGCATACAAACAAGAAGTAAACATTTCACGAAATTTGTATGTAAAATGACGAAAAGGTCATAAATTAAAGAAATATCCCTGAAAACATTGTGCTTTAGCACAAAGAATATTGTGCCGAAAAATATTGCATAACCGTATTTTGATGATATAATAATGGCATAAACAAAAAAGACGCAAAGCAAAGGAGCTTCTGAAAAGGAGGCTCCTTTTCTGTTTATCTTTTTTGGTATCTTAAAAAGGGGAAATTATTATGACACCTGAGAAAATTGTTGAAAACCATAAGAAATATGTCCTCCAGTCATGGAGCAAGCAGGGTAATCTTAATCCGATTCCCGTTGCAAAGGCAGACGGAATTTACTTTTACGATTTTGACGGTAACAGATATACAGATATGTCATCACAGCTTGTAAACCTCAATCTCGGTTACGGAAATAAAGCAATCGGTGATGCAATCATCGGTGTGAAAGCCGATATGGCTGACCATATTTCTTCAAGAAAGCTTGAATCGGCATTTGAACGAACAATTTATTCCTACAAAAAGCACTGGGGCGGCTTTAAGGTTGACAACATGATGTTCTATGTCCTCAATGACTTTTCCGATGATGAAATTGAAAGCATAGCCGAAAAAATTCAGTCGGAAAAGGAGAGGTATATAAGCGTCAACAAGCTGTATGTGGCAGTGAGCAAAACAAATAACAAGCTGAAATCACTCCCGAAAACATACCAGATTGTTTTAAGAATGTTAAGGCTTGCCGTCCGTACAGATATGACGCCTATGTTCTATGACCGACTTGAAGTTAAAAAGCTGATTCTTGCGGTTGACGATATTTCGTTGCTTGAAAGTATCTATAACGAAAATCTCAAAAAGCTTGAAGTGTATGACCGTGACAACGGCACGGATTATATGAGCTTTTTAAGGCTTTACCTAAAGTATGACGGAAGTGTTCAGAGGGTTGCTCAGGAAACCTTTGTTCACCGCAACACCATAAATTATCAGCTTGCAAAAATCAAAAAGATTCTCGGCAATAACCTCAAAACCTTTGAAGAACGATTCAAAATTATATTAGCCTTTGAAGTTCGTGATGTGCTTTGACTGCCTCCGTCTCCGTCACGATGTTAATACTGAAAATCCCCCGACAGCCTAACTGAAACCGCTGTCGGGGGATTTTTTTATGTGTTTATTGTAGTTGTATTTATTTGAGTAACTGATACTAATTGATATCAATTAGTATCAGTTACTACCAGTCAGAGTTAGCATAAGTAAAAAAGAACCGATACAAAAAGTATCGATTCTTCTTTGGTGCGGGTGACATATTTTGTGATAAATCAAAGTTTCAACCTCGCCAATGTGGCTCGTGCATAGCTAAATTATCATCAACGCTCTCCCTAAAAACAGTCCACCGGACTGTTTTTTACGGTCGCCTTCAAGTCCTGTCCTAATTTTGTTTCATAAAGAAAAAAGGTAGGTAATACAATATTACCTACCTTTTCTTTGGTGCGGGTGACCGTGACAAGTGGCTTGAATACTGAACAAACGGCATATGACAGCAAGTTTGACAGTAAGTTTTTGGTATCGTCATACTATTGTTATGTTATTCTTCTTCATATAAGAATCGGCAATAGCAAGATTTTCACTACTGTATTTTTGAAACACATCACAGTATGTATCAAGCGTAATTCGTATATCGGTATGACCGAGAAGATTTTGCAGTACCTTTGCAGGCATACCTGATTCTATACACCTTGTTGCATATGTATGACGAAGTGAATGTAAATCCACTCTGCCGTAAACGCTCTTATCAAGTATATTATACTTTTTCAGCGTGTTTGCATATTGATAATTTACCTGATTAGTTGTGACAAGTTTATCCACACTTGAAGCAAATATAAGACCGTCTTTTTTATCTCCGATACACTGTTTTAAAAAATCAGCCATATCATCATTAAAATAGATTGTACGCATACCTGCTTTAGTCTTTGTTGAGCCGCTTATATATGTTTTGCCGTTAAGACTCTGCTGACAGTCTTACAAATCTTTATTGTACGGTCATTAAAGTTAATATCTCCTACCTCTAAGGCGTTAATTTCGCCCATACGCATGCCTGTAAACATTGACAAAAGCATTTGTTCCGAATAGCGTATATCCTCGCTTTTGAGAACATCTATCAGCTTTTTCTGTTCATCAACAGTCAATGCTCTTACTTTTACAAGCTCCTGCTTTGACTTTGGCTTTCTGATGTTCAGCATAATGTTTTCCAAAATAATCTTCTTTCGCATACCCTCATTGAAAACTACCTTTAAAAGCTGATATACCTTATCTAAATAGGATTGTGAGTAAGATATTTTAGAAATGAAAAAACGCTTTATTTCGTCCTCTGTAATCTCACGCAATGCAATATCATAAATAGGGCTAAGTGTTTTTAAAGTTTCGTTCTTGCGGTCATATGATGTTTGCTTAATCTCATTAAGAGCGAATTGCTCTTCAATTAACTTCTCTGCAAGCTCATATATTGTAGTGTTATCTACTTCATCAAACAAGCCTGCTTTTGCTTGAATACGGTACTCAAGCAATTTGTTTTTTACAATGCGTTCTGTTTTGCCATAGGCGGTCTTACGCTTTTTCTTTCCGCTAATATCAAGAGTAATTTGCCCTGCATAGCATTTTCTGCTTTCAACATAATAAATTGAACCGTCACCATAATCAAGTTTCTTACATTTTGACTTTGGTTTTGTGCTTTTTGTGTTAATAAAAATCGTTCCTTTCCCAACCGTAAAGCACAAAAGATTTTTACTATATCAGTATTGTATAGCCTTAAATCTTTTGTGTCAATACGGTTGCTTAAATATTATGTAAATGCTTTAAATACTCATACCCTTCTTTTCTGCGACCAGTTAAGAAAAGCATTTAGCTCAACTTTAAGATTTTTACCTACCCGTATTAAAGGAAAATCTGCTCTCAACATAATATTGCGTGCAGTAGGCAAGGAACAACCAAGTGCTTCGGCAACCTCTTTTGTCCCTATGAATTTAATATCCTCACTCATAGTCAGTCCTCCTTTTTATCCGCAAAATTCACTGTAAAAATACTTTTATGTAATTAGAACAGACTGCCAATGCGTAATGCTGTTTTCAATTTGCACGGACAGTCTGTTCAAGTGTTTCAATAATTATTCAGTTTTGTTTGTTGAAGTATCAAGAAATTCTTCAAGGTATTTCTTAGGAATAATATATCGCCGTCCGGCTCTAACGGATTTGATTGTACCTTCTTTAAGCATTTTATAGGTCAATGTTCTGCCTGTATGGAGAATACTCATAAGATCAACCGTAGTCAGCACATCACTGTAATTGTCGAGAATACCTTTCTTTTCGCTTTTGCTCATAAATTCACCTCCAATCTATAAAATATTTTCATCAAACCAATAAGCCTGAAAGATTTTTCCGCTGTTTGTCAAAAATCGTCCCTGTGAAGATTTTGCAATTTTATCTGAGGCATCCGTATTGTCAAGAATAATCTGCGACAACACATTATCCGCCCTACCGCATATTCTCGTATCAATGTTATTCCGTATCTGACCGTTGAGGATTGCGGCATCAGGTCTTTGTGTTGCAAGAACAAGGTGAATTCCAAAGGCTCTGCCCTGCCTTGCTATTATTGAAAGTTCGGATTCTATTTTCAAAATTTCATCCTTCTGTTGCTTTGAAAGACCTGTTTTATCAAGCACCTCGCAATCTCATCACACGCAAATACAATTCTGTAAAGTTTTTTCTTTGCATTACGATTGTATTCGTCAATATTTGCAACACCTGCCGTGCGAAGAATTTGTTTTCTGCTTTGCAATTCATCGGTTATGCTGACAAGCACCTTATGCAAGGTTTTTCCATCAGTCAGCAAAAAGCATTTTGTATGCCATATCGGCGGAAAGTCTACACCGCCTTTGAAATCGGCAATATAGACTTTTGCATCCTTTTGACGCATTGCATCAAACAAGCTTGAGTAAAACGCTCTTACCCGAACCTGTTGAACCACCGATAAGCATATGCGGAATTTTGGATATATTTACGCTTACCCGTCCCGAATAGTCTTCGCCGAGTACAATTTCAAAACATTCCTTACTGAGCATATTTTCTGACCATTCAATAAAATCAGAAAGTCTGTTTTCGCCGTCAACACATCTGATAATCACGACACGGCAATCATCACCCTCACGCATCTCATCAATATGTATATTGAGTGCAGATTCTATTCTGTCTTGATTATCAGTCCATTCCGACAGAGGAATGCCAAAGGTTTTGAATTTGAGAATCATAACCCTGTCATTACTTTTATCAACTGATTTTGACAAAAGCAACGGTGCTTCTCCTGCGGAATTTACAAATCCTATTCTGTGCAAATTGTTGCTGACACCGATTGAGCCAAACGGCATACCGATTAAAAAGGTCAGGGCAAATGTTACTGACGGAATCAAAATAAATACAAGCACAGAAGTCATAAATTTCTGCAAATTCTGAAAGTAACCGTAAGGCTGCCAGATTGAATAGCGGTATTTCCAGAAAATCAAACAGGCGATCAAATATAACAATGATATAATCCTGCCCGAGTTTTTTCTGAAAATTCTTTTCAAACCGTTTGAGAAATATATGCCGAGGATACGCATATTCCACCGATTATGAAGGCTTGATTTGTCATTGTTATCAATCATCCGCTTTAACCTCTTTCACCTTGTTGATTTCAGTAACCGTGTAGGTATTGACATCGGTATATTCCACAAGAAAGTTTATTCTTCGCAGAAAGGCTTTCCATGTTTCAGGCTTATAATGCTGAACCTCGCTGTATTGCTCACCGAGAGAAATATTTGAGGTGATATACACCGTGTCATAGCAAGCAACTTTGTCGTTGAATCTTGCCGGAAGCATAAGAGGATAAATGTCAAGATAATTCAGCATATCCTCTATCGGAATCTGTGACGCAAATTCTTCAAAAACGAGTACAGATTGTCCGTGATAGCTGTCAAAATTTATCCCTGTACTACGGCGATACGCAGTAATTCTGCAAATATCGGGTGCTCTGTGTTTTTGATATATCCCCCTTGTCTTGCCTGTTCCCGACTTTCCGTAAACATAGTAAACGGTAACCTGTCTTTTCTTTTCACGGAACATATTTGAAAGAACTGTTTGCCTGAGTGTATCAATCTCTTTTATCCGAAAGGCATATTTCGGGTGAAGCTTGATAATTTCGTAGGTATCAAGTCCGTTTTCGATTTCTTCAATCAGAGCGGACATATCGGGAGAATTTTCATCAACAGGCTTTGGAACATCACCGAACTCTTCAAATGTATCAATAAGATTCGTCTGTTCCTTATCAGAACCCTGCCACTAGCCCTCCTTGCGAAGATAGTCACGGTTTTCGATTACACTTCCGTTAGCCTTGTCAATGTGGGCGATAGGGAAGCGTTTTTTCAATGTTGAAAAGCGAATTGGTGACTTTGAGTAAATGAAAATGTGCGTGTGCCTTGTACCTGTTGTTGCAATCTCATCCACAAGGCAAAAATATTCAGGATTAAACAGATGCAGAATGTTCTTGATTTCAGCATGATTCAGTCCGTAATCAAGCGGATTGTTTACGGTCAAAAGCCATTTTCTCGACTGAAGATTTGTACTTCCCATACAACCTCCCTGCTACTGCTACATTGCTACGATAGGGGTAATACTACCCCTATCGCAGAGTCTCTGCACGGTGTGCTTAAGGCACACCATGCAAAGACTGATTTGGTGCAGTTTAAGCCTTTCCCGCATTGACAGCACGAATATTCTTCGCCGTTGCAGAAACCTTGTAGCCCTCGGGAGTCCAATACGGACGCATCTCAAGTCCGTCAAAGATGACCACCGGATAATGCCTGTCATCAGGCTTTTCAAGTTTGCACTCGCCGTCAATCTTGATCGTCAGCTTTTCAAAAGCCTTATCAGGCAAGGCAACGGTGTATTTAAATCCGCTGACCTCACCTGTTCTTTTGCCGTTCTCATAGACATATGACGGTGCAACATCTACAAGCACAGGATTTTTGCCGATTGTCTTGTTGGCATCAATCGCAATTAAGTTAATGTTCATTCTTAAAATCCTTTCAAATAATAAATTATCATCGATGATGGCTATATTATACATTTCTGATTTTTATCAGTCACTCCGATTTACCGGATTGACAAATGAAAAAACTGTTAATTTTGCAAACGCACAAATTGTAAAAAAACAAGGCACACTGCAAAATACTGCAATGTGCCTTAATAATCATATCTTAATGAAGCTTAAGCATTCGAGCTAATCTATCATTCTCTATCTTATTTTCAATATAACTATTTACTTTTTCAATAGCATATTGAATAGGATCAAGCTCATCCTTGCCCTCATTAAGGTATTCGGGAATCTCTTCTAATATCTCATACGCTGTATTCGATATTACGGTGTCCGTTCTGCATATTCCGGCTTTAGTTAACAATGAATAGATTATATCTACATCAATATATAACGCTAATGCAAACATAAAACGAAACACCTTAAGTCTTCCGAAAGTGATGTCGTAATGATTGATCAAACTGTTAATGGTATCATTTGAAAATTCGGTTATCAACTTGATATCCTCCCAGGTGATACCATTATTTCTCATAATAGTTTTTACAACATTACCAAAGGGTTCACTCCCGTTTGTTTTAACATCTTTAGATGTAATATTTTTGCTGTTTTGCATACTACTGCATCAAAACACAATATCCATACGGTAACTAAATTTTTAAATTTATATTGCATAATATAACCTCCTTAAAAAATTATTTTTTGATGACTTTTTTAAGTCCTGTTATCACGGACTTTTTATAGGCACTAAATATTAGTGCTGATTACTAAGTTTTCTCTTTAACCTTATAACACAATCTATATTATGGGTTGGATATAAATGATTTATTTCCATACAGTTTTTATACCATTTGACCCCCGTATGGAAGGGTTCTCGTTTTTAGTTTTGCAAACAAAAAAGAGCACAAATCAAAATTGTACTCTTTCGTCTTTCATAATCGAATATAACCTAGTCGATTATGTTTCTATTTAATTTTCATTGATTTCGAGTAAAAAAGGGTACACTACCCTAAGGAACTCAAAAATAACTTAGAATCATCTGTTTTAGTGCAATATTTCAGCACCGTTTAATTTCAATTCAAATTCAAAGCTTTAAGCTTTGGTTAATCTGTTGCTGCTTTTGTTTAACATTTGTGTAATAAGTTTCTATAATACTTAGGAGAGATATGAGGATTACTTAGATAGTATCACATTCATAAAAATATTGCAATAGTTATTTTTTTACGCAGGCAGGGGAATTTATTCGCAATTCTCTCTGTATTTTTACTGTTTTTGTTACATTTGGGTTGTATTTTAAGTTTACCTATGATAAAATGGATATTGTAAAGTTGTTATATAAATTCGTACAACATTGTAGTATTATTGTAAAAAATGATAGAGTTCGTAAGAGGTGATATTAATTGAAAGATATTGACAATATAAGATATCTGCTTAATTCTGTGAAATTGGAAGTAACAACATTAAAAAAACAAAATAGATGAAATCAGTTTGTTGTGTACAGATGGATATTTCATTACCGGACAGAAATGTTTAGAAACCGTAAATACTCTTGATCGACTTATTGAATTGGAAGATAGAGTGAAAAATAGTTTTGAAAAATATCTTCTGGATTTACCTGCAAAAATATCTGAGGCTGGTAGATTAATTGACAATTTTGAAATCAGTTTTATCAACAAGGAGAAAATTGAAAAAATAAAATTAATAAAAACATCAAATTCTGTTTATCAAAGTAGTTTAGATGATTTTTATAATTTTGCAGCTTCAGATAAATGCAATATTGAAATTGTTGAAGCATTATTGTCAGCTGTTGAATCCAAAGAAAATATTGAAAACGCCTGTGATTTACTTGAAAAAAACGGTTTTCTAAAAGTAGAGATTGCATTACTCAAAAACGACCTTTACTTTGAATGCAATAACACTGTTACTGGAATATCAGATAATAGTGAGAATTTATTAAACGTCCCTGTAAGTGATAAGGCAGAGTTAACTGAAGAAACCAAAAATTTTGAATCTGAATATAATACCTGTATAACAGATGATTTAGTTGATGATATAAAAGGATCAGAGCTTAAATTAATCCCTTCAGGAAATGAAATTGCAGTTGATGAAACTGAAGTTTCATTAGCTAATAATGATTTTAAATCAAAAATAAACGATGAAAAATCAAACCATAATGCAACTGAAGATAATGAAGACGATGAAAAAGTTAAATATGCCCAAAAGTTAATACTTGAATTTTTGAAAGCTAATCCGGAATCATTTAAGTTTAATGAAGATAAAAGTATTACTATTGAAACAAAACCTGCTGCTAATAAAAAATTCAGTGCAACTGATGCTTTGAACTTTCTTGCTCCTGTCATCAGTAGAGTAAACACTAAAAGAATACCTAATAAGATTGCGTTGGAAATACTGACCGCCGTTGAGTGGTATGGTAATTTATCAAAAAAAGTATTGGAATCTAAAGTAGATAAAATTGAAAATTTAGATTACAATATTGACAGCCTTTTTAATAAAGGATTTCTTAGCAAGATAGTATATCAGGGTGATGAGTATTACTACTTAACGAACAAGTCATTTGCATCTATGAAAAACTCAAAAATTCTGTCAATTTTTTATACAGATAGGCTTAGCAAATATCGTTATTGCATGAGCAACAGAGATATTATTGCAGGTGCAATTTTTAGTAGGATAGCTTTGCATTCAGAGATATCATCTTGGTCTTCCGCTAATGTGTTGATTCCATTTGAAGGACAGAGACTGTCGATTTTATGTGACGGCGTTGAAAATGGTGATGACAAAGGTGTTTGTTTGGTAAGTTTTGTGTCGAATGATTTACTTGAAGCAAAAAATCTTGTTTCTGTTTTATCTGATAAAACAGAAACATTAGCCTCATTAAAAACATTTGTTATTGGTTGTTTAACGATTACGGAATCAAAATTTCTTGCAGATGTTTTTTGCAGTGTATTTAGCGATTGTTTGTCTAAATCGATTGTTTGTTGCTATTCTTTTGAGGAAAACTGTTTTAAAAACTTCATTGAAGAAGAAAATGAAAATATAGATGTTTTTAAAGAAGATATTAAACACTCCAACGATAAATCAATAATTTATGCGGATACAGATTCAAATATTCTGTCACACAAAGCAGATGACACTGATAACATAAACATCAACGTGGAGAATGATGTAAGAACAGAAGAAACTAAACCTTTAGAATCAGAAGAAACCATAATTGATGGAAGCAATAAAATTACAGATAAAGGTGAAACAATAGAAGAAAACTTAACAGAAAAAGGCAATGTTAGCATTGCTAAAAACAGATCTATTAGCCATAAAGAAATCGAATCGACTGTTTCTGAAATGATACTCGCTGATAAGGCATATTGTGCTTTGTCTTACTTAAAAGTTTTATCTGAAACAGATTATGACGTTTATGCTTTGTATCAGTATGTATCATATGCCTATGATAATCCAATGGAAAAACTCGAATACTCTTCAGATTCTTTAATAAGCATCATTGATAGCTATCCAATTGAATGTGAATTCACAAGATTTTTCTATGCCTCTGCAATTCTCAGAAATTTTTTCTATAACAAGTGTGAATATGATTATAATATGGACGCACTTATTTCTGTTGTAGATATTAATGAAATTTCTGAAATAAAAATACTGGCAACCAAATTCAGCCAGTTCAAGAAAAAGAACAGCAAGGGAATTGATGTATACACTGATTATTATCTCAAAGAACAGCTTTCGACAGAGGAAAAGCTGAAAACAGTTATTGCACAGGCAAAACAATTTACTGAACAATATATTAATATGCCATACACTGATAAAACTCGAATCAAACGTTATGCCGATACGGTGTCTCTTATATTTGATAAAAACGGTGATCTTGCCAAAGCCTTGAAAATTACAGCAAATAACGATAAAGATAATATTGATTTTGTCAAAAAATATTTGAGTGGCTTTATTAGAGACGGAGACGAAATAGACGAATCAAAAATTTATCATGACATGGTTAACAATCTTATTGATGAATCATGGGATATTTGTTGTGAGAGTGACCATATTTACAAAAGCACACCATTGATGTCAGGTAAGAGAAATAATCTTTTTAACAGGATAATAAAATGCTTAAGAGTATGTGCAGAGTGGTACAAATTAAGCTGTACGGTAATGTCAAATCAGGATAATCCGTTTAGAGGATCAACTAAAGCTGAAATCACTGACTTAATTACTTCAGCTATAATTAAATGTAAAAATAACTTTGACAGAAACAATATAGCTTTGGCTGCCGGTTTTAAATGCCTTTGTGATACTCTTTGTAATTTGAATTCAAGAATTGACGGAACCTTTGATTTGTTAGACAGTAATAAATACTTTTTTATTGACTTTTTAAAAACAGGTCTTGTTACCTTGAATCAAATGCAAGCGAATACTATATACCGGTACTTAAGGATTTTTGTCCAGATGTAAAAGATATATCTATTTTAGGAAGATTACACAGACATAAAAGTGCAGTAGTAAATCAGGACTTTAATGTTAATTTTGATAACCCAGATAACTGTGATTTGGCATCATTGGATATTATTGTTGAGTATCTTAAACATAAGTCTATTGAATGTACTGCTCTTGAAGAATGTGTACAGCATTACAGGAAAAATCCTAATGAAATAGTCAACTACTTTAAGCTTATAAGAGATGAGTTCATTGAGAAACTTGAACTTTCCCAGAGTTACGGTATGTTCGAAATGTCAGAAAGTTATGATATAAAAGAAAATATATTGAATGAATCACAGGATATTTTTAAATATTCTGAATCAAGTACTAATTATGGCTTTTATATTAGATCTATCCATAATATTCAGAAAAAGATTGAGCAAGACTCCAAAATACAGGGAAATAGAATAAGAGAGTCACTCAATAATCTTATTGCTTTACGAGAATCCAGTGCTGATAATTCAGATGATCAGAGCAAAGATTTATTTAATAAGTGTGTTGATAAAATTAATAAGTACATTGATATGCAGAATTATACTGCAGCCGAAGATTTAATTAACAGACTGAATAATAATGATTCCATTTGAAATCGATTCTCTTTATATTTCAAATGATTTAAATCAGTACATCGCAGAATATGATACTGCATATGACAAAATGTAATGACTTAAGCATAGCTCTCAGTAGTGAATGTTAATAAAAAATAAAAACATACATAAAGAGTAATGCAGAAGCAAGAAAAGATATCACAGGCGGCACAACCCTTATTAACAATTGGATAAAAAAGGGTGCCTCGGAGTTTAGCATACGAAGTTGCTTGAAGTATTAGGATTGAACTGTAAAGTAGAAAAACTTAAAAACACAAAATTTGATTATTATGATTGCTTATTGACTGAAGCACAGACTAGCAATATGAATTATCAGCATATATTTGCTCCATTTGGATCAGATGCATCTACAAACTCATTTAGAATAGCCACATACTTCGGGACATACGATAGCAGCAGAATAATCAGCGAGATTGATAATCTTTGTCAGTACAATAAAAATACTATTCTTTTTGTAGATTACGCTTATAAACTCAGTGACAGACGTACACTTTCTCATATAATAAAAAAGAAAAAATACGGTAAGGTTTATATGATTGTTGACAGAGTTTCCATCGTTTATCTTGCAGCACATTACCAGAAAACATCTATTCTTAAAATGCTTATGAATATTTGTATGCCTTATTCTTATTATCAGATATGTGCCTTCTTCAAGCAATAAACTTCCTCCAGAAATGTTTATGGGCAGAGTTGATGAATTAAATAAGATAAAGGATCCGCAGGGTATTCATCTCCTTTACGGAGGAAGACAACTCGGTAAGTCGGCTCTATTAAAAAAAGCAAAAAAAGATATTGATGGAAAAGATGGAAATAAATCTGTTTATGTTGATATTAAGAATTCAGATGTTGAAAAGTCAATCAAGGTTATTACCGAAGAACTTATTTATTCAGGCATATTTGATAAAAATAAACATTTTAACAATTGGAGCGAATTCGCAAGCGAGTTGCGTAATACCATAAGAAGAAGCAACATCAATTACTTCTTACTTCTTTTAGATGAAGGGGATAAGTTTATTGAGGATTGTAAGAATTATGATTACAGTCCTATTGATGACTTAAAACGTATATGCGAAGATACTACAATAGGGTTTAAATTTGTAATTGCTGGTTTGCATAATATAGCACGTTTTGATAGAAGCAGTAAGTCAAAGAATTCTGTAATTCCTCATTTAAAAGCCCTCACTATTAAGCCTTTTAAATATATAGAAGCTAGGCAGCTTTTGGAATATCCTTTAGGTTCTCTTGGAATGTATTTTGGCGATGATGAAAAAACGCAAGGACTTATTTCTACAATTCTTGCGACAACCAATTACTTTCCTGGACTTATTCAGTTTTATTGCTCACAACTTGTTGAAAGCTTGAGAAATCCTGATTATGATTCTATATATCCTCAAACAACTACTCCGCCATACTTTATAACAGAAAAACATATACAAAAAATTCTTGCAAATAAAGATTTTCAGGAGCAGATAAAAGAAAAGTTTAGCATTACGCTGGATCTTGATGAGGATAACTACTATGATATTATAGCGTTGCTCATGGCCGACGGTTGTCACTCTGAAGGTTCTGCTTTTGGTACAACGCCAGAAAAGATTTATGATAAAGGTAAAGAGTACGGTATTTCTAAAATCTCAAATCTTGATATTTCAAAAATTAAGGTATTTATGGATGAATTAGTAGATTTGAATATTTTTAGATCTATGAGTAACGGTAATTACATTTTTTCAAGACAAAATTTCATGCAGTTTATGGGATCTGATGAAGAGGTCTTTGATAGACTCTATAAGTATTGTGATATTAATTAGGGGTAAAAGTTATGGATAATTGTAAAATTTGGTGGAAAATGATAAATAATCCTAAAATATTTATCTCTAATGTTTGTAAAGATTTATTAGCTGAAAAGTCTGTTATTGTAAGCAATTGTGAAAATCTTCCCTTCCAAAGTGATTTCAAAAATCTAGTTGAAAATAAACTCAGCAAAGCTAATGCAAGAAGAAGTATAACATACCTTGATGCGAGTGTTATTGAGTCTTCTACCATGATTGAAGATTTCTTTTTTCAAAATTATTGCAGCATAGATACACAAAGGAGATTCTTCCCTAAAAAAGATTATAGCAAAACGCAATTTCTGTTGGAACAAAAGGATTTTTCACTTAATGACAAGTTTGTTTGGGTTTCAAATATAGATAGTAATGACATTCCAAAATGGGCTGATTTTATATCTAAATATTGCAGACTCCAAAAAAGCAATAATTTATGCGCAATTTTTGTTATCGAATTTAATTCTGAATTTACGGATAAAATCAAAAATTGTATTGTTGAAAACTACAATGAATATATATCTGAATATGACTATTATATTTATTCAATGTTGATGTCCGCAAATTCTGAAATCGATAATAAACGTATTACAAATTATGCCGCTGAAATTTCATCTATGCTTTGTGACAACAACGCAGTGTATTGTGAGTTTTTGATGAGTGATGTTTATAGACTTATTGATGATACGGCGAGTGTTTATAGCGAATGTATGAATAAAAATATTTCAGAATCGGAGTTGAATTCTGTCATTTGGAATGCACAGATAAAACACTTGTTTCCAATTATTGAATCTTACCGAAGAGATATTGTTGAAAAATACGGAAGGGAATTAAATTTATATTTGCCTTATAAGACTGTTTATGGGGTAAATATTAATGAGTTATCGGAACTTGATTTGTGTAACATTCTTGACATCGTTAAGAAATACTCAATAAACATTGAAAAAGATGAATTTAATAAGCTTAATCTTTATAAGGATGCACGCAATGATTTGGCTCATTTAAAACCTACAAATAACAAAAATTTGATTGATATCTTAAATAATCTTTAACTTATAATTGAGATTGTAAAAGTGAGACAGATGCATTATTTTTATAAAAGCAATGTATAATGCTGTACAAATTTAAATAATAAACTTCCTTTCAAGCAATAATAAAACATAAAAAGCAAAGCTTGAAAGGAAGTTTTTTTAATAAAAAAGCCTGCATAATGAGTCAATGTGACATTGAAGAGTAAATCAAAAAATGTTTATTATGTAGAAGTCTAGCTGGAGTTTTTTAGCAAAATCGGTAAGAAAATTATGCTTGATATTACGGCTTGAGGGCTTTTAGATAAGATATTGAATTCACATTACCAAATGTACAAATTCAGCGTTGTATCATTCATCAGATACGCTCAAACACAAAATTTGTAAGCTACAAGCTCCTCAAAGAGCTGATTGTTGATCTCAAAAAAGTACATCAGTCAATTAGTAAGGGAGAAGCAATGAACAATCAAATTTTGTTCAAGAATAAGTGGAGCAAAATCTATCAATAAATTCAGACTGGTTACAAAGATATGTCTTCATTTACCAAATGATGACAGAATGATTGAAACATTGTATTTAGTGTCGAAAAAAAGTCGAATGCTGGACACAAAGATGTCGAAACTGGGATATAGTTTTGAGCCAGTTATCGATAATATTTGGAAATAGATATCCGCTTGATTTGTCGCTGAAAATATAATTTTCTGAATTTAATGACTCATGTGATAGATTTATGTCTGTTTACACTTCCATTACATTATCAGTCCAAAGCTCGCACTGTGTCATAACCGTCTGCACAGCGTCTTCCATACCTTCGGGCGGATACTTGTGCTTTTTCAGGAGCTTTTTGATAAGCATACGCATTTTTGCTCTTGCGGACTCTCGTTTTTGCCAATCAATCGTCTTGTTTTTGCGGAGAGTATCGGCAAGTTCTTTTGTAATTGCAATTAACTCGTCATTTTCGTAAAAATCTTTAATTGCCTGTGGCTTAGTCAAAGCGTCGTAGAAAGCAAGTTCATCGGCAGTAAGTCCGAGTTCTTCGCCCTCTTTTTGCGCTGCCGCAATTTGCTTTGCCAGCTTCAGCATTTCTTCAATGACTTCTTCATTGGTCAGCATACCGTTCAAATATGCATTGAGCGAACGCTGCATAATCTCGCTGAAATTTCTCGGATTTAACCACATTAGTTCTTCGATATACTGAAACCTGTTCTGCAATAAGTTTTTTAAGCAACTCAACCGCAAGATTCTTCTCTTTCATATTGGCAACTTCTTCAAGGAATTTCGGGTCAAACAAAGAAAATTCTTCCTTAATATCCGAGAAAAGATTGATAACTCCGTCGCTTTTGATACTCTGCTTCAAAAGCTCGTTTATTCTTGCGTTCATTTCCGGCAGAGAAATATTTTTGTCCACACCGGTATTCGTCAATCTGAGAACCAGTACACGCACAGACTCAAAGAACGCCGCTTCAAATCTGCTGTCCTCATCAACCAAAGAAGAACAGAGAGATAATGCCTGATGAAGCATAAGGGCTTCTTTTACGAAAGAGTCTTTATCATCAACCTTTTCTCTGCCCATAATAAAGTTGACAGCACCGCTGATTGTTTTTGCTCTTTCAAGGTCTGTTCCGTTTTTGAACTTGGAGTAATCGTATCCGTGAAATTTATCTCGGCACACATCTAACTTCTTAAGAAATTCAGGATATGCAACCTTTGCTACATTGGTATCGCCATAGTTCTTTTTATCACGGGAGGTGTAGTCATTCATTGCCTGCTTCAAAGCGGTTGCAATTCCGACATAGTCAACAACAAGACCGCCTTCTTTATCACGGAATACACGGTTTACACGGGCGATAGCCTGCATAAGATTGTGTCCCGACATCGGCTTGTAAACATACATTGTGGCAAGAGACGGCACATCAAATCCGGTCAGCCACATATCAACAACAATCGCAATTTTAAGCGGACTGTTGTTATCCTTAAATTTCTTTGCAAGCTCGTCCTTGTGGTGCTTGTTGCCGATTACCTCACGCCATTCTTCAGGGTCATTATTACCGGAAGTCATTACAACGGCAACCTTTTCCGTCCAAGCAGGGCGAAGTTCTAAGATACGCTTGTAAATTTTCATAGCGATAGGGCGAGAATAAGCAACAATCATTGCTTTACCTGTCAGCAGGTTTTCTCTGTTGTTCTCGTAGTGGTCGAGTATATCGCTTACTAGCGAATTGATGGTGTTATCATTGCCGAGGATTGCTTCCATCTGACCAAGTTCACGCTTGCTCTTTTCGATAACTTCTTCATCGGCATTGGCGGACATAATATCATACTCGGTATCAATCATCCGTAGGGTTGCTTCGTCAAGATTGAGCTTAATTACACGGCTTTCGTAATAAACTGGGCGGGTTGCTCCGTCCTCGACAGCCTGTGTCATATCGTAAATGTCGATATAGTCACCGAATACCTCACGGGTGCTGCGGTCTTTTGAAGAAATAGGCGTGCCTGTAAAACCGATATATGTAGCGTTAGGTAAGGTGTTGCGGATAACACGAGCCGTACCGATTTTTACCTTACCGGTTTTAGCGTCCACGGTTTCGGTCAGTCCGTATTGTCCACGGTGCGCTTCGTCTGCCATAACCACGATGTTGTGGCGTTCGGATAACGCTTCGTGCGACTCCTCAAATTTTTGCATAGTGGTAAAAATAATGCCGTTTGCCTGTCTGCCGTCCAACCAGTCCTTTAATCCGACATCATTTTTACCCCGAAGTTTCTGTCAGCTTTCTGCAAGTAGCGTGTACCGGCTCTTGCCTCAAAAAGTCTTTGCACTTTGCAAACTGACCGTAAAGCTGGTCGTCAAGGTCGTTTCTGTCGGTAATTACAACAATCGTCGGGCTGTCCAACGCTTCTTGCAACAAATGAGCATAGAACACCATAGACAGCGACTTTCCGCTGCCTTGGGTATGCCAAAATACGCCGCCCTTACCATCGGTAACGGTAGCGTGCTTTGTGGATTCAATCGCTTTTCTGACTGCAAAGTATTGATGATACCCTGCGAGTATCTTAAACGAATTGATACCCTCGTTAGAAAAGCAAATAAAGTTTTTGATTATATCAAGCAGTCGTGCCTTTTGGAACATACCCTCAAAGAAAGTATCAAACTGTGCATACTGCGTGTTTTCATAGTCGCCGTCTTTTGTTTTCCACTCCATAAAGCGGTCTTCACCGGAGGTAATCGTACCCGCTTTGGAGGTCAACTGATCGCTCATAACACAGATGGCGTTATATACAAACATTGACGGAATTTCCTGCATATAATTACGGAGCTGTCTGTACGCTTCGGAGGCGTCAGTTTCCTCACGGGAGGGAGATTTCAGCTCAACTAAAACTACCGGCAAGCCGTTCAAAAAGAGAATTACATCAGGGCGTTTATTGCTGTTTTCAATGAAAGTCCATTGATTTGCTACGATAAAGGAGTTATTGTCGGGATTTTTGTAGTCAACGAGATAGACGATAGAGGAGCGTTCCTCACCGTCAACAAAATACCTAACAGGAATACCGTTTTGCAAATAGTCCATAAAGACAGCGTTTTTCTGGACAAGCTCTCCATTTTCAAAATTTTTGAGTTTAAACATAGCATCCTGAATAGCATCATCAGGCAGCCCTCTGTTCAAACGATACAGGGAGTCAATCAAAACTTCCTCATATAATGGGCAGTAAAAATCCCTTTCAATATCGGGACCGTATGCGTAATCGTACCCTAAATCATTTCTAAACAGTTCAATTATTGAGTTCTCATAAGAGGCTTCATTATATTCTGACATATTGACTCTCTTTTCTATTCATTAGTGTTAAATAAATTTTTAAGAATACTACTGCGTAAATTTTGATTACTTCTACTATCACTTGATGTCTTGGCAACTGTAAAACAATACCTGTTATCATTTTTATATATAATTTTGTAATGATTTCCTTCAGTAATTTTAAAGCCTAACTTAACAAGATTTCTTTTTGATGTAGGATTCATTTTAAAATCATTTGGTATAGCTTTACGAATTTGCTGAATAATATTTTCAGAAGCATTAGTAATTTTATTTTGTTGAATAATACTTTTTAAAATGTGATATTTTCTTGTTTCTTTTAAGTTATCATCATCTTCCATTTTTTCTAATTCTCTTTTTATAATTTTAAGGATTAAATCTTTTTGTTCATCTTCATATAAATCATACTCTTGAGAAGGTATTATTAAAACGGTATTACTTTCTTTATTTTTTGACGACTTACTCATTCTATGTTGCAAATATGTTATTGTTACTTCTTTTTCATTTATGGTATCCTCAAGCTCACTAATTCTGTTTTTACAAATTTCAAGTTCTTTCTCATTTTCTCTCAATATCGTATCATAAGTTTGACATAATTCTTCATTATCAACATTAGATTTTATAATTTTGCTCAAACGAATTTTGGTTGGTGATAAGTCATCATCAATTTTTTCAAGAATTAATTTTCTAAATACTGCATAAGCTACTTCTTGTCTAAAATCCGTGTTGTTTTTATATTTAGGTAAAATTCGTTGACTAACACCTTTTCCAAAATAAATTTGCACCCCAGCATTATAAGGATTTTTGCCGTCAGTTAATTTTTTTAATTTGTTTTGTTATATTAGAATCCTTTTCTACTAAAACATGTGCAACTCCTGCCAAATCTTTGGCTAATTCATTATAATCTAATTTAAAATTTGAAGTATGTAATGTTGGAGTAACATAAACTACTGGCATCATATATTCTTTTTCATTTAGTATAATTTTCTTAACAATATCTAAATTATCCTCTGATATAACAAGGCATTTATCACCAGTATCTAAATCACCATCTAAATCTCCGTAGCCGTCATTTATTATTGTTTTTAATAATCTTGGTCTATTAAATGTTGTTGGAAATTTAGCAGAAACATCCTCAGTCTCACTATACAATTGGACCGACAAAATCTTTCTTTCCTCCTTCTTAGTAGTAAGAACATTAATCGTTTGTTCCAAATCACCTTATCATCTCTATTTACTAAATCAACTATTACTGATTCTTCATATTTCATGATAGTCAATGTTTGAGCTCTATCTTTACTTTCTTCAATAAATTCTTCCTTATCGTCGTCCCAATCTAATTCTGAAAATGAATAGTTTGGACTTTCACCTGCCCATTCCAAAACCTTTCTAATAAATAGATTATTATTTAATTCATCTTTAATATACAACTTCGTTGAAAATATTAGCATTGTTATCCTCCTTATTAGTTATAATAGATCACTTGTTTTAAAAAATGTATTATTTTTTAAACAATAATTTAGTCGGCTTAAAGTTCAATATTGGAG
>ENA-OQMZ01000052-OQMZ01000052.1-human-gut-metagenome-genome-assembly--contig:-NODE-52-length-41446-cov-6.104359_pt1 | contig 41446 bp, 42 predicted proteins | sample MGYA00242621_ERZ504862 | MGnify/ENA primary metagenome ERZ504862 (study PRJEB26092, sample SAMD00036393) | human gut metagenome | host: Homo sapiens | study: EMG produced TPA metagenomics assembly of...
CCTTGCCGGTTATATATATTTTCTTTCCAAGTTTTTCATTTTTTTCAAGTAAGCACAACCTTATTCCCTGCTTCTGCAGCAAAATATGCTGCAAGCATTCCGGCGCTCCGCCACCTACCACAATAATATTCTTACTCACTCCTGTGAATCCCCCAGCTTTGCGTAATGTACCTTTATAGAGTCATCAATGTAATCAATCTCATCATTCTCGTACACCTGATACTCATTCCATATATCCTCAAGCTCTGTCAGTGTCTTTGCGACAATACTCTGCTTTTTCATGCAAAGAGCCACAATCAGGGCATTGATAACAGAAAGCGGAGCCACGAGTGAATCAACTATAGAGGCCATATCGCTGTCGGCAATCAGATTACATGAAGAATACAGATTCATCGGTGAGTGAATACTGTCTGTGATAGTGATAACCTTTGCGCTCCTGTTGTTGGCAAATTCTAATGCCTTAAGAGTACGCATAGAGTAACGCGGAAAGCTGATGCCGACAATCACATCATCCTTGCCAATGCGCACCATCTGCTCAAAAAGCTCGCTCGAGCTGTTTGTCGTAAGCAGACACACATCCTCAAACATCAGATTCATATAAAATGCAAGAAAGCTCGCAAGAGGTGCACAGCTTCTGATTCCGACAATATAAATTTTCCTTGACTGTAAAATAGTATCTACCGCCAGGTCAAATGCATCCGCATCAATTTTTTCCAGAGTGGTCTTAATCTTGTCACGATCAGACTGCAGTACAGTCTCAAGAATCTGTGACTGGCTGATACGCCATATGTGACCTCCATGCGCTGAACCGAATTGAGCTTGTTCCTTACAAGCTCCTCGAGTGCCTTCTGAAAATCGGGATATCCCTTATATCCGAGCGATGTAGCGAACCTGACAACCGTAGACTCAGAAATTCCTACCGTCTCGCCCATCTTAGCCGCTGTCAGAAAGACAGCCTTATCATAATTATCAGTTATGTATGTAGCAAGCAGCTTGTGCCCCTTGCTCATCGTACTGTATTTAGCATTTATCCTGTTAAGTAAGTCGTTAGTATTTGACATCATATACTCCTGAGCTTTCCCGTTTATGGCTGTGCTTCACACATTTGTGTGACCTGCAGCGATTTTTTCATACCTTAAAATATTATCACTTTTTTCCTCTATATGAAAGAGCGAATTTATATTTTTTATTTTTGCCATAGAATAGACTCGTAAGTTCCCCTATCCACACAATATAAAAAACAGGCCCGGCAAAGCCGGACCTGTTTGAAATTCAAAAGCATGAATTATATTTTTAAATACTATACAGGATAAGCCTTATTCTCAGTATCAGCGGCCTTTGCATCAACACCTGTCTGCTGTGCCTGTCTGTACTTGAAGAAATCAGTAGCAACCTGTGGGAAGAGAGCATAAGAAAGAACATCCTCATCCTGCTGTTTCCACTGCTTCATCTCAGCCTCAATCTTGTCAAGCTCAGGCTCGAGAAGATCTGCCGGACGACATGTGATGGCATTCTTCTTATCATCACCAAGAACCTTGTCAACAACCTCAGGGTTGAAAGGCTTAACTGTCTGACCATACTTACCAAGAAGAATATCCTTAGTCTCCTTAGTAGCAACCTTGTATCTCTCACCCATGAGTACGTTAAATACAGCCTGTGTACCAACGATCTGTGAAGAAGGAGTTACAAGTGGTGGCTCACCGAGGTCTTTACGCACACGAGGTACCTCTGCGAGAACCTCCTCGTACTTGTCCTCTTTGCCCTGCTCCTTGAGCTGTGAGATAAGGTTTGAAAGCATTCCTCCAGGAACCTGATAACGGAGAGTATTGATATTTACTCCGAGTACCTTTGGGTTCATGAGACCTGAAGCTAAAGCTTCCTCTCTCATTGGTCTGAAGTAATCAGCAATCTCACTTAAGAGATTAAGATCAAGACCTGTATCAAACTCTGTGCCCTTGAATGCCTCAACCATAACCTCTGTTGCAGGCTGGCTTGTTCCAAGAGCGAATGGAGACATAGCTGTGTCAATGATATCAACTCCGGCCTCAACAGCTTTCATGTATGTCATTGAAGCAACACCTGATGTGTAATGTGTATGAAGCTCGACAGGAAGGCTTGTAGAATCCTTCAAAGCCTGAACAAGCTCTGTAGCCTTTGCAGGAACTAAAAGACCGGCCATATCCTTGATACAAAGTGAGTCAGCACCCATGTCCTCAACTCTCTTTGCCATATCCATCCAGTAATCAAGTGTGTAAGCATCTCCAAGTGTGTATGAAAGAGCTACCTGGGCATGTCCCTTTTCCTTGTTACATGCTGTAACTGCTGTCTGTAAGTTTCTGATATCGTTTAAGCAGTCGAAAATACGGATGATATCGATTCCGTTTGCGATTGACTTCTGTACGAAATACTCAACAACATCATCTGCATATGGACGATATCCTAAGATATTCTGTCCACGGAAAAGCATCTGGAGCTTTGTATTTTTGAAGCCGTCTCTTAATTTTCTGAGACGATCCCATGGATCTTCCTTTAAGAATCTAAGGCAGGCATCAAATGTTGCACCACCCCAGCACTCTACTGCGTTGTATCCAACCTTGTCCATTTTGTCAACGATTGGAAGCATCTGCTCTGTTGTCATTCTGGTTGCAATCAGTGACTGATGTGCATCACGAAGAACAGTTTCTGTTATTTTTAATGGTTTCTTTACCACTTCTGACATGATTAATCCTCCTTAATTAAATCTAAATACCGAATATAGCCATGAAGCATCCGGCCGCTACGGCAGTTCCAATAACACCGGCTACGTTAGGTCCCATAGCATGCATAAGAAGGAAGTTTGTTGGATCCTCTTCTGCACCGACCTTCTGAGATACACGGGCAGCCATAGGAACAGCGGATACACCGGCTGAACCGATAAGTGGATTGATCTTGCCTTTTGTAAGGAAGCATAAAAGCTTTCCAAAAAGTACTCCGGCAGCAGTTCCTACCATGAATGCAATAAGACCAAGGATAACGATCTTGATTGTGCTCATATTAAGGAATGACTCTGCGCTTGTAGAAGCACCTACTGATGTACCGAGTAAGATAACTACAATGTACATAAGGGCATTGCTTGCTGTCTCCTGAAGCTGACGTACTACACCAGACTCACGGAAAAGGTTTCCAAGCATGAGCATACCAACGAGTGGTGCTGTAGTTGGAAGCAGTGTACAAACAACGATAGTAACTACTACAGGGAAGAGAATTCTCTCAAGCTTGCTTACAGGACGAAGGTTCTGCATCTTGATCGCACGCTCTTTCTTTGTAGTAAATAATTTCATAATTGGCGGCTGGATGATAGGTACTAATGCCATGTACGAGTACGCTGCCACGGCGATAGGTCCCATCAGACCTGTCTGACCTAATTTCCGGCAAGGAAAATAGATGTAGGTCCGTCAGCTCCACCGATGATAGATACGGCTGCTGCTGCCTTGTCATTAAATCCGAGAAGGATTGCAAGGAAATAAGCTCCGAAAATACCAAACTGTGCTGCAGCTCCGAGTAAGAAGCTGATAGGGTTTGCGATAAGCGGACCAAAGTCTGTCATAGCTCCGACACCGAGGAAAATCAGTGAAGGAAGAATTGACCACTCATCAAGTGTATAGAAATAATAAAGTAAACCACCTACTCCATTGCTTGAGTGCTCAGGACTTACAATAATATCAGGATAGATATTAACAAGGAGCATACCAAAAGCAATAGGTACTAAAAGTAAAGGCTCAAATCCTTTTTTAATAGCCAAAAACAGGAATACACATGCTACGGCAATCATAACATAGTTTCCGACTGACAGATTAAAAAAGGCAGTCTGATGTAGGAGGTTTGAAAGTGTTTCACCTACGTAACTCAAATTAGTTTACCTCCTGGAATTAGTTTAATGTTGCAAGTAATGCACCTGACTCTACTGAATCACCAACAGCAACATCAATGCTTGCTACTGTTCCATCCTGTGGTGCAACAACAGGTGTCTCCATCTTCATGATCTCAAGAATAAGAAGTGTATCACCCTTCTTTACTGCATCGCCAACCTTAGCCTCGAGCTTAAATACCTTTCCGGCAGCTCCGGCCTCAACCTTGATGCTTCCTGCTCCTGCAGGTGCAGCAGCCTTTGGTGCAGCGGCAGCAGGTGCTGCAGCTCTTCTAGGTGCGCTTGCTGTGCTAGGTGTGCTTCCTGTCTCTTCTACTGTAACATCGTAAACATTTCCGTTAACGGTAATTGTATAGTTTTTCATCTCAAATGTCCTCCTAAATTATCTTCTATTGATTGAACGGACTACAAAGCCCTCTGTTGTAGTACCCTCGCTTGCTGCTATAGCTGCTGAGATAACAGCTACAAGCTCTGTATCATCTGTAAGGTCTGTAGCAGGCGCTGCTGCAACAACAGCCTCTTTCTTTTCAGGCTCGCTCTTAGCTTCTGCCTTCTTTGGCTTATTGCCGATAAGAGCAATAAACTTGAAGCAGTAAATGATAAGAGAGATAAGAATAAGTACACAGAATACAATACTCATTGAAATTACTGTGTTCTGTCCTGCCTTAGCAAGCTTCTGTCCCATTGTCTGAACAGGAGTAAGTGAGATACCTGTTACCTCCATGGTAACCGAATCATATACTAATTCGTATGTTACATCCTGCTTGCCAAATGTAAGTGTCATGTCGGTAGTGAGTGTACCACCTGACTTAGTTACTGTAAAATCCTTGCCATCAGTTGCATCCTTTACGTCTCCGTATTTGTCAACCAGATCAAGCCATGATGAAACGGCATCAAGCTCAGCGTCGATATTTTTCATTGAAACGCTTGCTCCCGACTGTCCGAGTGTGTTGTAAACAACCTCACCCTCTGTCATGCCTGTCTTCTCCTCAACTCCCTTGACACTCTTCTCATAGCTGTCATAACCGCCACAACTATCTACGAGTGCAATGTAGTTCTGGATGTTGCTAAGGCTGTCTGTTGCCTCAGTATGAAGCTCGTCTGTTGTGTATCCGCCATATGTCTTTTCGGCATTGTCAGAGCCACATGCTCCAAGCATACATACAATCATAAGAAGGCTAAGGATATATGTTATTTTTTTCTTCATAACAAAATGCGCCTTTCTATTATTTAGTTCCGTGTTTCTTCTCTGGTGCATCTACATATTTGGTGTAAAGCATCTCAAAAGCACCTACAAGATATTTTCTTGTGTCAGCCGGATCAATGATGAGGTCTACATATCCTCTGGCTGCTGCTGATGAAACAGAAGACTGAAGCTTCTCGTAATCAGCTGCCTTCTCATCAATTTCCTTTGCATCAGCGCCCGGATACATAATCTCAGCTGCAATCTTTGAATCCATCATACCAATCTTTGCATCAGGGTATGCATAAACCATATCAGCTCCGATTGACTTAGAGTTCATTGCAACATATGCGCTTCCATAAGCCTCGCCTGTAATCAGGTTAACCTTTGGACATGTTGCACTTGAGAATGCGTATGTCATTCTGGCAAGAGCCTTTGCAAGCTTCTTCTCAGAGCACATGCAGTTCTTGAATCCGTTTACATTTGTAAGTGTAAGTACAGGAATTGAGAAAGCATCACAGAATGATACAAACTCAGCTGCCTTGTTGCAGCCCTTTGCAGTAAGAGAAAGTGCAAACTCCTCTGCCTTCTTGCCCTCAGCATCATATACTGTGCTGCAGTTTGCAACTGCACCGACTGTCATGCCGTTTAATTTAACAAAGCCTGTTACCATATTCTTGGCAAAGTCTTTCTTTGTCTCAAAGAATACATGATCATCAGAAAGCTCTGATAAGAGGAATCTTGGATCAGCCTTCATATCAGCCATGCTGTTACATGCTCTGTTGAGATCATCCTCACATGAGTCTGTGTATACATCTCCCTCGTTGTTGAGCGGAAGCATGCTGACAAGAGCTCTGATATCAGCGATAATATCATCCTCTGAACCGATTCCGTCTATACATCCATTGTTCTCACTCTGGAATGAAGCTGCTGCTGTATCGCATTTCTCAACGCGGTTACCCTCTATTGCATCAGGAGTATTAACAAACATTCTGCCCTTAGACTCTTCGATATAAGCGAAATCACAAAGAGCCGGTACGACAGAAAGTCCGCCACCGCAGTTACCGAATACACCACAAATCTGTGGAATAACGCCACTTGCTGCAACTTCCTTGGCGTAAATAAGACCAAATCCGTCTAATGCATCAACTGACTCCTGAAGTCTGATACCACCGCAATCGATAAATCCGATAACAGGTGCGCCCATTTTCATGGCCATATCATATACAGAAGCAATTTTCTTTGCATGCATCTCGCCGATTGTTCCGTTAAGAACTGTTGCATCCTGGCTATAGATAAATACAAGATTTCCATCAATCAGACCGTGTCCGATAATAACACCATCTGAAGGAGCTTTTGCTGCAGTAAGGTTAAAATCTGTACTGCGAGCTGTCACAAGAGAACCAATTTCCATGAAACTGTTCTCGTCGACTAACTTAGCAATACGCTGCATTGCCAAGCTTTGATTGTTACTACTCATTTTATATCCTCCATCTATAAAAAATAAAATTTTTCGCTAGTATGATAATAGACTATTTCTAAATTTTTTCAACTAATTTGTTAAATTTTTAACCTTATTTTTTGTTTAGAAAAAATTTCCTATATTAATTGTAAAATTCTTGAGAAAATTCTTGCAAATTTTCTTATTCTTCTTGTTGTTTTCTATATATTTTAAGTCAATTGTGTTTCTATCCTCTTTTTTTACCGCCGGAGTTTCTTTTCCTGCTGCCTGTTTATCAGTTATGTCTCTGTCAGCCGCCTGCTTATCCGTTGTCTGTGTATCACCGGTCTGTTGTGTTGTTACACAAGCAGCATCACAGTAAGAATCTTCGGCAGCATCTGAAACCGCATACTCCACCAGACTCTTTGCATCAGCCCACTTATAGTTTTTATTGTTTGGCCACCCACAGCCCAAGAGAGAAAGGCACATTCTCCTTCCATCCTTTTCAACTGCTGCGACATAACAGTAGCCTGCCTTTGTGGTAAAGCCGGTCTTTCCCGATATGCAGTAGTCCGTCTCCGTAAGGAGCCTGTTGTGATTGCTAAAAACCATCTGACCTTCCTTTGTCTCAAATGTGTACTGCATAGTCTGTGTTATCTCAAGAAACTGTGTTGATTTTGGTGATTTCCACGCACAATAAGACATTATAACACACAAATCTCCCGCTGTGGAATGGTGAAAGCTTATATCATTCTCAGCATCCAGCCCGTTTGGTGTAATAAAATACGTGCCGAGGCACCCTATCTCATTTGCTTTTTCATTCATAAGCTTTGCAAAGCCCTCCGTCGAGCCGCCCACATGTTCCGCAATCGCATAGGCACAGTCATTGAACGACTCAAGCATCATGCCATAGAGTAAATCCTTCATATTATAGCTATTCCCGGCCACAAGTCCAAGCTTGACCGCAGGCTGTGATGCGGCATTTTGTGAAATCGTAACAGTATCATTTATATCAGCTTTTTCAAGTGCCACAATACACGTAAGAAGCTTCGTGGTGCTGGCATTTGCCATGCTGTCTCTCATATTTCTGCCATATATAAACGTCTCGTCATCCGCATCATATAATGCCGCTGAAACAGCATTAAGCTTTGGCTCATTTACGGCTTTGTCTGTATTTTCAGCCGCCATTTCACCGCCCATTTCCGCTGCCATAAACACACTTTTCTTTTCCAAACCGGGCATTTTTTTGCTTTTCCAGCGACTTAAAACCAAGCAAACAGCTGACAGTACAAACCAACACACAAATGAAAACTATTAAAGCTATTTTCGACTTATATTTTTTTAAAAAATAATCATATAATTACCTCCATCGGTAATATATATGATTATTTGCATGTCCATATTATATGAAATGGCAGCTTACGCAATACACCTGCACTACACATCAAGCTTCACGTGCATCTCTTCCTCTGCCTCCTGCTTAAACTCCTCAACCTGCACAGGGCTTAATACCGGCAGCTCGTCGATAGACGAAACCCCAAAGCTCCTTAGAAATTCCTCTGTGGTTCCAAACAAAAGCGGCCTTCCCGGAGCATCAAGCCTTCCAAGCTCCTGCACCAGATTGTACTCGACAAGCTTGCTTATGGCATGTTCACTTGACACACCTCTGATTTTTTCTATTTCAGCCTTTGTTACAGGCTGCTTGTACGCTATGATTGAAAGAGTCTCTAAAAGCACATCAGTAAGCACCCTCTTCTTAGGCTGCTTTGCAATGCGGATGAGATATTCATACATCTGTGGCTTTGTACACATCTGATAAGCCCCATCAAGCTCTATGATATTCATACCTATATTTGAAGAGCTTCTATACTCCTTGATCAGCTCGTCAAGCAGCTTTTTTGTTTCTTTTTCATTTAATTGTATTGCATCGGCTATCCTTCCAAGCTCCACGGATTCTCCCATGGTAAATAAAATAGCCTCTATTGCAGCTTTATAATTCATATATCATCAAACCCTCTTTATGCAGCAATCCTTGACTCAATCCGGATATCATCAAAAATATGCTCCTGAACGATAGTTAATTTGCCGGTCTTCATAAGCTCCAGTATTGCAAGAAATGTAACTATGATTTCCACTTTGCTTGACGATGCAGTAAGCAGCCCTCTGAAGCTGAAGTGCTTGTGTGAGGCAGCATAGTCTGTCAGATATTCCATCTTTTCCTCTAAGGAGACCTCTTCCTTTTCAATCTTTCCAAACTTCGAACGGACCTTATCTATCTTTTCTTCCTGTCTCTTCATTATACTTTGAAAGATTCTGTTTAAATCAGAAAGACGGATATCTCCGACAAGCTCCTCAAGATTAACAGGCTCCTCATATGCAAGGACCTCATCAGGTATGTCCTTCTTCTTATACCACACCTTGCCGGCATCCAGCTGGCGATCCTTAAGCTCATTTGCCATGCACTTGTACATCTTGTACTCAAGCAGCTGCTGCACAAGCTCTGCTCTTGGATCTTCCTGCTCCTGCTCTTCTTCCTCTTTCTTTGGGAGAAGCATCTTTGACTTTATGTCGAGGAGCGTAGCTGCCATCACGAGAAACTCGCTGAGCGTGTCCAGGTTATCCTTTTTCATCTGGTCCACATACTCCATGTACTGCGCTGTAATCTCGACAATCGGGATATCATAAATATTTACTTTATTTTTCTCTATCAGGTATAAAAGCAGATCAAGCGGTCCCTCAAACACCTGAAGCTTAAAAGTCATATCCATAATTTGTACTCCGTTAATCCCTCAAAAACTGTGCCATAACGTAATTGGCTACATCCTTTCCTCTCTCCGATAAATAGATATGCCCGTCCTTTACCACGAGCAGCTCCTGTTTTTTCAAGCTGTCTATCGTATCCTTGTAGATTGCATCTATCGAAATACCAAATGCCCTCTCAAAGGCTTCTCTTGTGACCCCCTCATTCATACGAAGTCCAAGAAACATAAACTCCTCCATCTGTCCCTTTTTGTCTATAACATCAGCTGCCACATGCAGATTGGCCTTAAATATATCATCACCCACATCATGTATATGACGGCAGCGCGACAGATATTCATCCATATCGGATGTATTGGTATATCTGACATTTGATATAAGCGATGCGCCCCTATTCCAAGTCCTAAATAGTCAGCTCTGGTCCAGTAGCCTATATTATGGCGGCACTCCATACCTCTTTTAGCATAGTTAGATGTCTCATACTGCCTGTAGCCGGCATCCATAAACGCCTTCTGTCCCGCCTTTTCCATATCATATAACTCGTCCTCGTCAGGCAGAAACTCCGTTCCCATACCCGCCTCCTGGCGCACCATGTCAAACTTGTACTTTTCATAAAAAGGAGTACCCTTTTCCACTATAAGAGAATACGCCGATATATGATCCGGATGAAGCCTTATAATCTTGTTTACTGTCGCCATATACTGTGACGCTGACTGTTCCGGCAGACCATACATCAAATCTACATTGATATTTTTAAAGCCCACGTTTCTGGCTAACTCGTAATTCGTCACAAACTGTTCAAAGGTATGTATACGCCCGAGCCGCTTAAGCTCATCATTATTTGCCGACTGCAGTCCTATGGACAGGCGGTTGATTCCCGCATCCATGTATGCTAAAAGCTTTTCCCTGCTAAGCGTACCGGATTGCACTCTATGGATATCTCAGCATCAGACAGCACATTAAAGCAGTCAAACACCCCCTCCATCAAAGCAGCAATCCACCGCTCATCTATAGAGCTTGGTGTACCTCCTCCGATATAGACAGATGACACCTGATAGTTCTTCATAAGCGGGCCGTAAAATATCATTTCCGCCATAAGCCCCTTGACATAACGAAGCTTTGCATCATCATCTGCTGGAAATGACAAAAAATCACAATATTCACATTTTCTCACACAAAATGGTATATGAATATAAATCTCAAGATTCTTCATATGTGCGATTACTCCTCATCCAGCTTAAGCACACTCATGAATGCCTCCTGTGGTATCTCTACATTGCCCACCTGACGCATCCTCTTCTTCCTTCCTTCTGCTTCTCAAGCAGCTTCTTCTTACGTGAAATATCACCACCGTAGCACTTGGCAAGCACATCCTTGCGAAGCGCCTTAACCGTCTCTCTTGCTATAATCTTGCCACCGACTGCTGCCTGAATAGGTATCTCAAACAGATGCCTTGGTATCTCACCCTTAAGCTTCTCGCACATCTTACGGCCTCTTTCGTATGCGCTCTCCTTGAATACGATAAATGAAAGTGCATCGACCATTTCCTTATTGATTAAGATGTCAAGCTTGACGAGCTCTGAGCGCTCATAATCCTTCATCTCATAGTCAAACGAAGCATAACCCCTCGAGCGTGACTTTAAAGCATCAAAGAAATCATAGATAATCTCATTTAATGGCAAGTCGTACTTTATGAGAGCTCGTGTCTTTTCGATATACTCCATGCTGATATAGACTCCTCGTCTCTCCTGGCACAGCTTCATAATCGCACCTACATAGTCACTTGTGACCATAATCTCTGCAGATACGTATGGCTCCTCCATATACTCAATCTCAGACGGATCCGGCATATTTGAAGGATTGGTCAGATCTATCACCTCACCGCTTGTCTTGTGAATCTTGTAAATAACACTAGGTGCAGTGGTAACGAGATCCAGATCAAACTCTCTCTCCAGTCTCTCTTGAATAATTTCCAGATGTAAAAGACCAAGGAATCCGCATCTGAAGCCAAAGCCAAGTGCCAGTGAGGTCTCAGGCTCAAACTGTAATGAAGCGTCGTTGACCTGCAGCTTTTCAAGCGCATCCCTTAAATCAGGATACTTTGCACTGTCCGCAGGATAAAGACCACAGTAAACCATAGGGTTGACCTTCTTATAGCCCGGGAGTGCCTCATCGCACGGTCTGTCAACAAGTGTAACTGTATCACCCACGCGTGTATCCCTGACATTTTTGATGCTGGCCGCAATGTATCCAACCATACCGGCCGAAAGCTCATCGCATGGTATAAACTGGCCTGCACCAAAATAACCCACCTCTGTAACCACATCAGATGCACCTGTAGCCATCATCTTTATTGTGTCTCCTACCTTTACAGAGCCCTCTCTCAGTCGGCAGAAAATAATGACTCCCTTATAAGAATCATATGTTGCATCAAATATAAGTGCCTTAAGCGGTGCATCTTTATCGCCTGTTGGTGCCGGAATCTTTTTTACAATCTGCTCCAGCACATCATCTATATTGAGTCCTGTCTTTGCGGAAATACGCGGTGCATCCATAGCTTCGATACCGATAACATCCTCAATCTCCTGTGCCACCTCATCCGGGCGCGCACTCGGCAGATCCACCTTATTTATAACAGGAAATACATCCAGGTCATGATCCAGTGCAAGGTAAACATTTGCAAGTGTCTGTGCCTCAACACCCTGGGCCGCATCCACTACAAGTATAGCTCCGTCACATGCCGCAAGACTCCTTGATACCTCATAGTTAAAATCCACGTGTCCCGGTGTATCTATCAGATTAAAAATATACTCTTCGCCATCCTTTGCGGTATATATAATACGGACTGCCTGAGACTTGATTGTGATACCACGCTCTCTCTCTAAATCCATATTGTCGAGCACCTGAGCCTGCATCTCCCTGCTGGTAAGTGTGCCTGTTTTTTCTATAATTCTGTCCGCGAGTGTAGATTTACCGTGATCAATATGGGCAATAATACAAAAATTGCGGATTTTGCTCTGATCTATTGACATATGTCCTCCTAATGCTTTCAATAACTCATCAAAGTTTATCAGATTTGTGAAATAAAGTCTATATTATTTTAACACTTTATCAAGTATATCTGCAAGTGGTTCCATTGCATTGTACGCCTCCTCCTTGGTATTTGTCTGCGCTCCCACCTCCACGAGCAGCGATTTCGGACACAGATGCATATTATATCTGTAGCCCTTTAAGTATATGCGCCTTGCAAGCCCCGGATAATACTCATTTGCCATGAGCTGCAGCTGAAATGAAAACGCCAGATTATCCCCCAGATACTCATTGGGCAGACTATTAATCGGTCCCCTTGCAGCAGTGCGGCACAGCCCGTTAAAAAACATAATCTGTGCCATAGGCTTTCCATCTATTGTGGCAGCAAGCCTTGTAGTCTCAGCCACTCCATCCCTGTGCAGGTCAATAACCACCTTTATAGACGGATTTTTCTCAATAATCTCTGTAATCTCAGGAAGTGAATTGGAATACGCATGGTCGCGGTCATTCACATCATACTGCCCCTTGTGATGCAGCACATTGTAGCCGTATTTTTCCCTCAAAAGTGATTCAAGCCTGTCACCCACTCCAACTACGGTCTCTGTCTCTGATGTATCAAAGGAATCACTGTACCCCTCCTGTGAATGTGTATGGTATATGAGTATATCAGGACCGTCGCCTGACTTTTCTATAGACATATCGCGCCCAAGCAAAGCCTCCTCACACAGCTCATCGGCTCCAATATATGTAGTCTTGTCCACCTGATAATAGTTTTTTACCAGATTGTCAAAGCTCATATCTACCTGCGGCATTTTCACGTTCTGCTGCTCCTCAAGCGCTGCCAGCTCACCGTTTTTTTCAGCTTCATCAACAAATGCCAGCTGGTCGGTATCCGGCAGCATATTGTTCCTGACACTTGCATTTTCATTTTCCATCGCAGCAAGCTCCTCATATGAGAGAATACCTCCTGCTGTATCCTCATCCTCCACAATACGCAGCTCCTTCTTTTTTGAATCATCACACTCCTTGTCAGAATATGTAAGGTGCGGAAATTTTTCTTCCACGAACTTCTTTCCCACACCATCACCGCAAAACAGCATAGACGCAATATATATAAATGCTATAAGCACAATCATTTTCTTCTTCACAATATCATCTCCCATCTAAAGCATCAGGCAGCCCCTGCTACATAAAGCTTATGCGGCTGGCTCTAATGATATTCGAAGCAATAATATTATTCACTATAATCATCATATTCATCGTTTGAAAAAGCCATATTTATGCCCTCAGACAAAAGCCCTGCCAGTCTCTTAACCGTCTCGTCAATATCCTTCGGCGTCACAAACATGCCGTTTAACTTTGGCGACATGAGCTTTGCGGTGTTCTCCCGGCTGGCATTTACCGCATCTGAAACAATAGTCACCGCATCAATGACTGTCGGAATACCAATTGCGATAACAGGCACTCCGAGATTGCCATGGTTAATACCGTCCCTGTGGTTTCCTACCCCTTCCGGGCACTATGCCTGTATCCGTCAGCTGTATGGTACAGCCCAGCCTCTTTGTACTGCGTGCCGCAAGCGCATCAATTGTCACAACAAAATCTGGCTTCACCTCGCTCACCACACCCTTTATTATCTCAAGGCACTCCATGCCTGTCTGAGCCATCACGCCCGGCACCAGGCCGCACACACTGTTTACATTCTCGTTGCTAAACGCATACCTGCCATATTCCTTTACTATATGGCGGGTGATAAACAAGCTGTCAACGCATCTTGGCCCAAGCGCATCAGGAGTTACATTTCTGTTTCCAAGCCCGACAACAAGTGCCGCATATATACGCTTGTCACAGACAGCCTTTACAAAGCTCTTAAGCTCTCTTGAAAGCTCCCTTGTCACAGCCTGACAGCACTCCTCATCTCCCTCGGACAGCATAGCAGCCTCAATTGTCACATATTTTCCTTTAGGACGGCCTGTAGCCCTGACTGCATTTTCTGAGTCAATTGTCACTACACTGACTATGATTCCATTATCCAGCTTTTTTTCAGAGAAATTCACACCTCTCATATCTGTGTTTGCCTTTTTAAGGCTCTCCTGCGTCTCAAGCGCCAGATCAGTTCTTGCACACCATTTATCCGCCGACAAATCAATACACCTCCCCTGTATGATATTCCAAAATCACATATATGTTAATTTTTTGCAATTTTTTTTCAAAATATGTATTGACAGAGCAGAAAGGTTGACATATTATATTCTAGTATGTTTGTGCCAAAGCGTCCGTGTCTGTTTTGGCATACATTAGATTAAATATTTGGAGGTGTACGAGTTGGCTAACATTAAATCAGCAAAAAAGAAGAATTTTAGTAACAGAAACTAAGGCTGCAAGAAATAAAGCAATCAAATCAGGAGTTAAGACAGCAATCAAGAAGGTTGAGGCTGCTGTAGCTGCAAATGATAAGGCTGCTGCTGAGGCTGCATTAAAGGATGCAACTTCTGCTATCGCAAGCGCTGGTTCAAAGGGTATCTTCCACAAGAACAACGCAGCCAGAAAAGTATCTCGTTTAACAAAGCTTGTTAACGGATTAGCTTAATTACTATATAACAATAAATAAAAACCCATCGGTGCCGTCATACCGATGGGTTTTTTATTTGCTTTTTTGTATATTTGAGTTATATCATATACTGCCTGTCGCATGAGTGCCGGTCATATCTGCAGAGTACTGCACTATAAAAAGCTCCACAGCCATCTGGTCATTCATCCTGCCGGTCTTCACAGCCTCCTCATATGCCACACCGTCTCTCACAGCCCTCTTTAAATCATCCAGTGAATATGCCCTGCACTGCGCCTGATATTTGCGCACCGCCCACTCCGGACATCCGGCCTTTGATGCTATATCCTTGTTTCCAAAGCCCTTATTTGTCATGGCTTTCACATTCATCAGTATATTGAACTGGCGCGATATAAGATACATAATACGCATGGCCGGCTCTTTAAGTGCCAGCAGATCGTAATACAGCTCAAGCGCACGCTTTTGTTTGTGTGATGCAATCGCATCAACCATCTCAAACACCTTGTTTGTGATCTGCTCTGTAGTTACAGCCTCAACATCCGAAAGCTCAATCACGTCCTTGTCCATGCAGTAGCACAGCAGCTTCTCAAGCTCCTTGTCGATATTTTCCATATCTGTACCGGTTTTTTCTATAAAGCTGTTGTATGCAGCCTGACTCATACCCTTTCCATCTTTTCTAATCCTTATTCCTATCCATCTGGCAAGTGTCTCATCCGTCTGTTCCTTGAACTCCACAGGATTACCGCACTTGGCTGCCGCCTTATAAAGCTTTGAGCGCTTATCAACGCTCTCCTCAACAAATATAAAGTGCGTGCTCTCAGGTGAATCCTTTAAATACTCTCCAAGCTCATCGCCTGCCTTTGAAAAAATGCCTGCATCCTCTATAAGAATCACTCTTTTATCCGCAAAAAACGGAAGTGTCTCCGCCAGGTCAATTATCTCCTTCTGGTTGATTCCATCGCCCTCAAACGATGAAAAGTTCATGCTGTCGCCCTCACTTACCATAGCCTTTATCAGCTTGTCCCTGTACTGTTTTATGAGGTATCTCTCCTGTCCATACAGCAGATAAACCTTTTTGAAATCTCCTGCTTTTATATCATTGTCTATTGTTTTCATATATAGTACTCTCTTTATACTTAATCTGACCACTTTGCATTGTGTATAGAATACGGCACTTTGCATCCATAAGCTATCCATGCTTCATCAGCCGGATGTCCATAGCGGTTCTCTGCCGCGCATGATACTGCAGCCCACCTTGGGCTTAAAGCCTCAATCCAGTCTGCAGAGCTTGAATACTTGGAACCATGATGATTTGCCTTGTAAAAATCCACAGAAAGCTCATCACCATACTCATTAACAAGCTTCTTTTCTACCTCAGATGATATATCTCCGCCGAAAATACCACTAAATTTGCCATCCGTGAGCTTTAGCACAAGACACATATCGTTTCTGTCTAAGGCAGTATCCGAAGGCCCCGGATACAGGCACATGATACCATCAGCTTCTTCATTTGCAGTACCGCGCGAACCTGATGCATCATTTATTTCAATCGAATCCCCCTTTGACATAAGGCATATATCAATTCCTGCTTCCTTAGCTTTAAAAAGCAGCTTTTCCATAGCTTTCTCTTTAGCAGCTGCTTCTGCCACAACTATATGCTCTATAGTATACCCGCTGTCTATCACCTCAGACAATCCGCTTATATGATCACTGTCTGCATGTGAAACAAACCAGTATGATATACTCTGTATGCCGTTATACTTAAGAAACGGCATAATCACATTCTCGCCAAGCTGTTTTCGGTCAGAGCTTCCCCCATCAATAAAGATACATGTGCCTGACTCAAAGCGGTAAAATATGCCATCTCCCTGCCCCACATCAAGTATATCAAGCTGCGCAGCAGTTTTTGGTTTCACAAGCAAAATTGCAAGCATGACTGCTGTACACACCACTCTTTGGACACTGTAAAGGATTTGACTTTTTTCTTTTAAGCCACACTCTATGGCACGTTTTTTAAGCGAAAATGCCACCAAAAATCCACTCATAACAGCATAAAAAAGAAAAATCCTGTATCCATCAGGAGCTCCTGTGATAACCATTGCCCCCGGAAGCTTCATAACAAGACCGCAAAGCACCTCATAGAGTTTTAACACCGCAAATGCAGGAAACACCAGCAATTTGCCGGGCATCACGCCAAAGCAGCCTGCGGCAGACGCAAGCAGCCCCGAGATAAATACGACAGGTAAAGCCGGTATCACAATGAGATTTACAAACACCGCAAAAAGAGGCAGCTCATAATAGTTCATAGCCACAACCGGAAGCATCGGAAGCTGTATGGATACTGATGCCCAGAATTTCCCGCCCTTAGGTGCACTCATCAAAGGCGTCACAATACCTATAGCAAGTATTGCCCCTACCGAGAACACAAATCCGGCATATCCCAAAACCATAGGATTGTCCCACAGCAGGTAAATGACCATGATGCCAAGAGAATTGAGCATATCTGTACATCTGCCTAAAGCTGCCGCAAGCATTGTAAGTATGAACATTCCCACGGCACGCCTTGTGGACACGGCATTTCCTGTCATAACAGCATAGCTTAGTATAAGTGCCGCAGAACAGACAAATGCCGCTGTATAGCTCACCCTTCTTTTTCTGAGAAGCTTGTAAAAGGCCATGCCAACTATAGAAATATGAAGTCCGGAAATAGCCAGTATATGAGAAATACCGCTGACCTGGTATAAATCCTTTATCTCATCATCCAGATACGACTTGTCTCCAAGCAGCATGGACGAAAGCACTCCTGCCGTTGTCTCATCAGTCACCTCAAGAAGTGAAGCTGACAGCATATCACGAAGTTTTTGAAGTCTGTGATAATACCATGCATGTTTACCGGCGCTTGTCTTAATACTGTCTGCATTCACCGAGAAATCAATTCCCTGCGAGTGGTAAAAGCGCGCTCTGTCAAACTCACCCTCATTGGTTGCAGACTTAAACAAGCCTATCTTGCCACAAGCTTTCATATAATCGCCCAGATGTGCGCTTTTGCTGTCACAGTATACCACGACATCACCACAGGATATTTTTCTGCCAAAAGCCTTGCCGTACCCGGGCTGCACTACGCAGTCCGTCATATAATACCTGTATGAGAAATACTTGTATTCAGTTTTATAAATCTTCCCCCAGACGATGACAGATTTTTCATCTGTCATATACTGCATATAGCTGTCACGGTTTTCTTCTACCGAAGTGTATCTGAATTGTGCTGTGGCAAAAACAGCTGACGATATCAGGATAAGCAAAACAACTATGCACCTGACACCGGAAAAACTGCCCTTAGTCGCCACACACTCAGCTATTAAAATCACAAGCAGTATGGCAAAGGTCAAAAACCCAAAGCCCCTGCCATACATACCGGAAACAGTTCCTGCAGTATAGACCAACGCAAATAAAAACATCGGTCTTTTACTAATACTCTTCTCCTCCTAATCCAATCTATTCTATTTTTCAGTTTTTTCCGTGGAATCATCAGAATCCACTATATCCTTATTAAACTCATACATGTCGCTTAGCTTGTAATTATAAAGCAGCATGCCGTCATTCTCACCGTCAAGTGAGATCTGTACCTTGTCCACAGTAGGAAGTGAGGTGAGTGAATTAACTATCGAATACAGCACCACATCCTCTGTCAGCTTATTGTCAATAGTATTTCTGAACGAAGAGTCAAAGTCAGATAGCATATTCTATCTGCCACAGACACATTGATAAGCTTAGTTGTGCCCGGAAGAGTTGCCTTGAGCTTAGAGCCTTCGGCCCCTCAATAAGCTGCTCAACAACAAGCTTTTCAAGCGCTATATTTGAGCTGTAATGTATCACTCTGGTCTGTTTTTCAAGCCCTGTACCATCCTTGTCAGCAAAATAAAGCGTGAGCGTCTCCTTCACACTTGTATTAATCTGCTCACCCGGATTCTCAACAAAATCATCAGCACCCATACTACCGACAATCTCATCATCCGAGTCCACAAGAGGAATACTGTTCACGGTAAATGTCACATATGAAATACTATCCAGCTGTGTGAGCGTGCGGACTACAGAAGCTCTCAAAAGCACCTCCTGCGCAGCTGTAAGGTCATAATACTCCTTGCTGAAATCCACAGTGCAGTTATAGTTTTTCTCCTCATGACCTCTCACAGACACCTCATCCGGAATCGCCTTGCGCAGTCTTGAGTCTTCAGGCTTATCCTGCAGTCTCCCAAGAAGCTCATCCACCTGCTTGTCCACATCTGAGTTTTTGCTTCTAAGCACATATGACTCCGGCACACTGCTCGTAACATCCATATTCAGACAAAACACCTCAACCGTATTGTCTGCTTTTCTCTTTGTGCAGCCGCCCATGGAGAGCAGAATTACTGCAGTGAGCACGAATATAATTATTCTTTTCACATCAAGCCTCCTATACAATATAGTTGAGCGGTATACGCACATCAAAGGTAGTGCCCTCTCCCATCACACTGTGAGCCTTTATAGCTCCCCTATGCATAAGAATAGAGCTTCTTGTAATGGCAAGTCCCAGACCTGTACCGCCAATCTCTCTCGAATGCGACTTGTCCACGCGATAAAATCTCTCATAGATGTGTTCTAAGGACTCCTCCGGTATACCGATACCGTTGTCCTCCACCTTCAGATAGAAATACTGATGGTCCGCATTTAAGGATACATGCACATAGCCACCGGTCTCGTTGTCGTTGTACTTGATTGCATTCTCAATGAGGTTTGTAAAAGCAAGCGTCAGCTTCACCTCATCTATCTCTGCAGTTACCGGTCTGAAGCTCTCGAGTACAAGCTCCACCTGCTGCTTGTCAGCAATCGGCTGAAGTCTCTTCATAATCTGCTCGAGCAGGTCATTGATATTAACACTCTCGATATTCAGCGTGGCAGCCGACTTATCCATCTTGACCAGTGATAACAGGTCATTTATTATCTTTGTCTCTCTGTCTATCTCGCTTGTTATATCTCCCATGAACTCCCTGTACATCTCAATCGGAGCCTCATCACCCATGCTGTTGATGGAATCTGCGAGTACCTTCATGGAAGTAAGAGGTGTCTTGAGCTCATGTGACACATTCGATACAAACTCCTGTCTGGACTCATCCATGACCTTCATTCCGCTCATCAGTTCATTAAAATTCCTGCTTATTATAGCAGTCTCCGCATAGTCATCTACATCCAGCTGCTCTTTTCCAAAGCCATCCTTAATGTCTGATATCTCATCAGAAAGCTTCTTAATCGGAACAAAAAGGTGCAAAAGCACAAGCACACCAAAAAAGAGCACCACCGCACCTGCGATAATGGCAACAGTCACCGCAATCTGTGTCAGATACGACATATTTAGCGATATATTGTCCGTCGACACACTTACAACAAGTGCTCCCTCTATCTTTGAATCCTTGTCGTTTGGATTGCTTATCGGAACAGAAAGCTCGATATAGTGGTTTTTAGAATCATAGTTCGTAATCTCTGAAGCTGAGAAGGTCTTGATAACCTCCTCTGAGACAATAGTATTGCCATCATCTAAATTGTAAGTATCCTTAATAATCTTAAAATGCTTGTCAACTATGAGCACACGGCCCTCATATATAGTAGTAAGAGTGTCAATCTGAGCATCAATATTGCTCAAGTCACCGCCATCCTCATCAAAGTATTTACTTGTGGATATCTTGTTTGCGAGGATCTTTGCCTGACTAAGCACTTCACTTTCGCGGATTGAAACCGCTCTGGACTCGTAGGTGTTAAGTATGCCGAAGCACAGCACCACCTCCGGTACCAGAACGAGAACAAAAATCATGAAAATCAGCCTGGATTTCAGACTCTTATAAAATGCAAAATGTACTTTACTCTTAAACATTTTAGAACCTTTCTGAAAGTATTACTTCTGGTTGTAGTAATATCCCACACCCCACTTGGTATGAACGTACTTCGGCTCGCTTGGATTTGCCTCAATCTTTTCACGAAGACGTCTGACATGCACATCAACCGTACGCACGTCACCCGGATAATCCTCGCCCCATACAATCTTTAAAAGGCTCTCCCTACTGTACACTTTATTTTCATTTTTGATCAGAATCTCGAGCAGCTCAAACTCTCTTGCAGTCAAATTAATTTCATTATCATTTATGAACAGACGTCTGCTGTCACAGTCGAGCTTGATATCACCCTTTTCGATTACAGATGACTGTACCTGTGGTGCGCGTTCCGGTGAAGTGCGCCGCATTATTGCCTTGATTCTGGCCTTTACCTCAAGAATATTAAATGGCTTTGTGATATAGTCATCAGCGCCGTACTCAAGTCCTAAAATTTTGTCCATGTCATCGCCCTTTGCAGTGAGCATGACAATCGGGACATCAGAAAACTCCCTTATTGCCTGACACACCTCAAAGCCATCCATCTTTGGAAGCATGACATCTAAAAGAATCATATCATATGAATTGGCCTTCGCCATATTTAAGGCCTCCTCACCGTCATATGCGCAGTCTACCTCCATGCCATCCTGCAGCAGACTGAAACGTATTCCTTTTACAATTAACTTTTCGTCGTCAACGACCAGCACTTTTTTTTGCCATTTATACACTCCTAATTTACTGTTATATCATCTTTTATTTTATTAAACATTGCTTCACCAATGCCGGACACCCTCGTGATATCCTCAATCGAAGAAAACAATCCATTTTTAGCGCGATCTTCAACAATACTCTTTGCCTTGCTCTCACCAATTCCGGAAAGAGCCATTAGCTGCTCGACAGTTGCGGTATTGATATTGAGCTTGCCATCCTTTAGGCCTATATGCTCCTCAGCGCCGCCCTTCATCAGCGAGCCATCTATGCCGGTGGTATATGTGCCCTCAGGTATGTGATCTGACTTAAGCTCCTCTACAGTCGGGAAATACAGCATCTGCCCATCATACAGCTCTGATGCCAGGTTCCAAAAGCTCTTGTCAGCTGTTTCCAGCATGCCTCCCGCCATATCAACGAGCTCACAAACTCTCGCGCCCGGCTTTACTCTGTATACACCGGGATTGGCAACCTGACCACAGATATAGACGCACCACTCAGTAGATTCATCAGTGTCATCTGCTGTGTCTTTTGCCTTCTGCTCCTGTTTTCCATCGGATGAAGCTTTCTTCTCCTTGGGATCAGCAGTCTGTCTGTTTACATCACTTGAAACCACAGCAGTCTGCTCCGTTTCAGAAGCAAAATGAACTGTGGCATCATCCTTTTACAGCCGCAAAGGCCAAACGCTATTGTTAAAATAAACGCACTTAATAATATTATTTTTTTTCATATGGTCTCCTTTGATTAATATCACAATCTCAAAGGAGAAATCGATGTCCTCTTTATTTTACAGACTTTTTGACAGTATTACAAGTGTTGTTTCAAGTTTTTCTATCATTTCGTCAACATCACTCTTTTCGATAACAAGAGGAGGCACAAATCTAAGCACATTGCTGCCTGCCGTAATGACTATAAGACCTTGATTTAAAGCCTCTGCTGATACCTTTCCTACAGGAAGGCTGCACTCCACGCCCTGCATGAGTCCCATACCTCTTCTGGCCGTGAGACAGTCGTATTTTGCAACAAGCTCATCAAGCTTCTTCTCCAGGTAAGGTGCAACCTCCTTTACATGGCTTACTATATCAAGACGCTTAAACTCATCAAACACTGCACTTACTGCGGCTCCTACGAACGGATTGCCACCGTATGTGGTGCCATGGTCGCCCGGTGCAAGGGATTTGTCTGCCACCCTCTGTGTCATGAGAAATGCACCAACCGGCACGCCACAGCCGAGTGCCTTCGCACAGGTCATGATATCAGGCTTCACATCATAGTTCTGCCATGCGAACATCTCGCCACTTCTGCCCATGCCGCACTGTATCTCGTCAAGAATAAGAAGAATATCCTTTTCATCACAGAGAGCTCTCACTCCCTCGATAAACTCCTTCTTTGCCGGGTAAATACCGCCCTCACCCTGAATAGTCTCCATAATAATGGCGCAGGTTTTGTCTGTCACCTGAGCCTTAACACTATCTAAATCATTGAAATTTGCAAATTTAACGCCCGGCATAAGTGGCTCAAACGGCTCCTGATAATGTGCATTGCCTGTGACAGAAAGCGCTCCGATGCTTCTTCCGTGGAAGGAATGGTTCATGGCAATTATCTCATGACCTGCATGTCCGTCTCTTGTAAAGGCATATTTCTTTGCAGCCTTGATAGCGCCCTCAATAGCCTCTGTACCGCTGTTGGTAAAGAAAATACGGTCCATTTTGCTTGCCTTAAGCACCTTGTCTGCCGCCTCGATGACAGGCACATTGTAGTAAAGGTTTGATGTATGTAAAAGCTTATCAACCTGTGCCTTTAATGCCTCCTTGTGGTGCTCATTACTGTAACCAAGTGCACATACAGCTATTCCTGCGGCAAAGTCCAGATATGCATTGCCGTCTGTATCATAAAGATGTACTCCCTCGCCGTGATCGAGTACAAGTGAAAATCTGTTGTAGGTATGAAGCAGTTCCTTTTCTGCCTCATCAATGTATGACTGTTTATCCATATTATTGCTCATTGTTAAATTTCTCCTCCGAATCTCCAAGAATAGCTGTTCCGATTCCTCTGTTTGTGAATATCTCAAGCAGTAAGCAGTGTGCGATACGTCCATCAAGAATATGCACTCTTGAAACTCCGTTATCGATGGCATCTATGCAGTTGTTGAGCTTAGGAAGCATGCCTCCGCCGATAAAGCCATCACCTATAAGCTTCTTTGCATCTGAGACTGTAAGCTCTGAAATAAGAGTATTCTTATCTGAAGGGTCCTTGTATACACCCTCGATATCTGTGAGGAATGCAAGCTTTTCTGCTGAAACTGCTCTGGCAATAGCACATGCTGCATCATCTGCATTGATATTGTATGTATTGTATTCGTCATCAAGACCGATTGGACACACAATTGGAAGGAAGTCCTTCTCTAACAGGTCATAAAGTATCTTTGGATTGACATCAGTGATTTCACCGACAAAGCCTATATCCTCTCCGTTTGAATACTTTTTCTTTACCTTTAAGAGACCGCCGTCCTTGCCACTCACTCCGACAGCCTGCACACCAAGCTCCTCAACGAGTGTGACGAGAGATTTGTTTACCTTATTCAGTACCATCTCGGCAATCTCCATTGTATCGGCATCAGTCTTTCTGAGTCCGTTTACAAATACAGGCTCCATACCGACCTTTCCTACCCATTTGCTGATTTCCTTGCCTCCGCCGTGTACGATGATAGGCTTGAAGCCGACCAGCTTGAGAAGTGTGACATCCTGGATCACCTGCTTTTTAAGCTGTTCGTCAACCATTGCAGATCCGCCGTACTTTACAACGATAATCTTTCTGTTAAATCTCTGTATATACGGAAGTGCCTCTATGAGCACCTGTGCCTTTTCCATTACCTGTTCCATGTTCTTATCTGCCATTGTACCGCTCCTTATTTGTTAAATCTTGTTATATTTTCTTCGTTAAGTGTGAAATCATAGTAGTTTAGGTCTTCTCTGAATGTCCATCCCTCTTCCTTCCAGAAGTGGTTTCCCAGCTCATTCACCTTGAAGGCTATGATTGACACCTTGTTGATATGCTCTGCCTGAAGTGCTCTCATGCAGGCAACCACCATGCTCTTTCCGATGCCGCACTTCCTGTAATGCTCATCCACGCATACATGATACAGGCAGCCTCTTCTGCCATCGTGTCCGCAGAGTATCGCTCCAACTATCTTTCCATCTTCTACCGCTACAACACTCGTAGTTGGATTTCTCTTAAGAAATCTAAGGACTCCCTCTCTTGAGTCGTCAATAGAACGGATTCCAAAGCCGTGGATGGTCTGCCAGAGGCTGTATACCTCATCATAATCATCTATCGTCATAACCCTTATTTCATATTTATTCTCATTACTCATTTTATTAAATCATCCTTATATTTTTATATAACTATCAGCATTATAATGCATCTTTCCGATAATTACTTTCCTATTATTAATTATTACGGGAACATAGGAACCATATTGAGTCCCTCTGCCTCATCGAAGCCAAATAACAGATTCATATTCTGAACCGCCTGTCCTGCAGCACCCTTTACCAGATTGTCAAGAGCACCCATCATAATAATTCTGCCGGTTCTCTCATCAATCACAAAGTTTACATCCACATAGTTGCTGCCCTCAACCCACTTTGTCTCAGGGCAGACACCTTTTTTGAGCACTCTGACAAACTTCTCATTTGCATAATACTTATCGTAAACTGCCTTAATCTCATCATATGTAGGAAGTGTTCCGTCAGGCTTTTTCTTAAGTGTCGCATACTCTGTAGCGAGGATTCCTCTGTTCATCGGAACAAGATGCGGAGTAAAGTTGATAAGGATTTCTTTTCCTGCCGCATATCCAAGCTGTTCCTCTATCTCAGGTGTATGTCTGTGTGAGGCAACGCCATATGCCTTCATGCTCTCATTTACTTCACAAAACAGATTAGGTGTCTTTGCACCACGTCCTGCGCCAGATGTGCCTGACTTTGCATCGACGATAAGTGTATCTGTATCAATAAGTCCCTCCTTAACAAGCGGATAAGCTGTAAGGATGAGCATGTGGTATAGCAGCCAGGATTTGCAACAAGCCTTGTCTCCTTTGTGACCTTGTCCCTGTTTATCTCACACAGACCATATACAGCCTCATCAATAAACTGCGGCGACTTGTGCTCAATCTTGTACCATTTCTCATATGTGGCTACATCCTTGATACGGAAGTCCGCTGACAGATCGACAATCTTTACCTTACTTAATATATCCTCAGTGAGCACGCCTGCCAAAAAGCCCTGTGGGGTCGCAGTGAAAATCACATCAACAGACTCTGCAAGCTCCTCCATATTGTCATCCATGCACTTTGCATCAACTATCTGAAACATATTTCCATAGATATCGGCATAATTCTCATCCACATAGCTTCGTGAGCCATACCATGCAATCTCTACCTCTTTATGATTCATCAAAATTCTCACGAGCTCTGCTCCGGCATATCCGGTGGCTCCAATAATACCAGCCTTTATCATAGTATTTCCTCTTTTCATATTGTATTTCTGCATAACCATATAAAATGGGTCTGACGCATCATACATAATAATATAGTACAGTAATTTCAATCCGTAAAGAGAAAAATTATACAAAATTATGTATAATTATACATGAATAATGTATATTTTTTCACTTGCAATATGTAAAGAACTGGTATATATTTATTCTAAAGTAATTATTCAAGGCTTTTAGACACAAAAGCAGTTAATGGTTACCATCATAAAGAATAAACGAAAAGAGGACACGCACTTATGAAAGACAAAGTTGTATTAGCTTATTCAGGCGGACTTGATACCACTGCTATCATTCCATGGCTTAAAGAGACTTATGACTATGACGTAATCTGCTGCTGCATCAACTGCGGACAGGGAGAGGAGCTTGACGGACTCGATGAGAGAGCTAAATTATCCGGAGCTTCAAAGCTTTACATAGAGGATATCTGTGATGAGTTCAGTGAGGACTACATCGTACCTTGTGTACAGGCCGGCGCAGTTTATGAGCACAAATACCTCCTTGGAACAGCAATGGCAAGACCGGGCATCGCAAAGAAGCTTGTAGAGATTGCAAGAAAAGAAGGCGCTGTAGCCATCTGCCACGGTGCAACAGGAAAAGGAAATGACCAGATCCGTTTCGAGCTCGGTATCAAGGCGCTCGCTCCTGATATCAAGGTAATCGCTCCATGGCGTCAGGACAACTGGAAAATGGATTCACGTGAGGCTGAGATCGAGTACTGTAAGGCACACGGAATCGACCTTCCGTTCGGCACAGATTCAAGCTACAGCCGTGACCGTAACCTCTGGCACATCAGCCACGAGGGACTTGAGCTTGAGGATCCTTCACAGGAGCCAAACTATGACCATCTGCTCGTATTAAGCGTCACACCTGAGCATGCTCCTGACGAGGGTGAGTATGTTACAATGACATTTGAGAAGGGTGTTCCTACATCTGTCAACGGCAAAAAGATGAAGGTAGCAGACATCATCAGAGAGCTCAACCGTCTCGGTGGCAAGCACGGCATCGGCATCATCGATATCGTTGAGAACCGTGTAGTAGGTATGAAATCACGTGGTGTATATGAGACTCCTGGTGGAACTATCCTCATGGAGGCACATGACCAGCTCGAGGAGCTCTGCCTTGACCGTGCCACAATGGAGGTCAAGAAAGAAATGGGCAACAAGCTCGCTCAGGTAGTATACGAAGGAAAATGGTTCACACCACTTCGTGAAGCAATCCAGGCTTTCGTAGAGTCAACACAGGAATATGTAACCGGAGAAGTTAAATTCAAATTATATAAAGGCAATATCATCAAAGCCGGCACTACTTCACCATATTCACTCTACAGTGAGTCTCTTGCAAGCTTTACTACAGGAGATTTATATGATCACCATGATGCAGACGGCTTCATCACACTGTTTGGTCTGCCACTCAAGGTGCGTGCAATGAAGCTTCTTGAGCTTGAGAACAAGAAAAATAATTAATTGTTACAACAAATAAAAGAAAAAGAGATGTGAAATAACAGCAATTATTTCACATCTCTTATTTTTTTAATAATTTCATTCTTTAAATCAAGTGCCTTATCCTTAATGTGTCTAGAAGCACTTTTTGATATAAGCACCCTTGCAATGAGCTTTGAAGCCACATCCCAATGGTCAAGCTTATAATTCATCTGAGCCAAAAGCAAATCAACCGTATCCTGATTCATACCACATATAGGGAAATGCTCAGTCGCAACCGCTCTTGTCATTCCATCAAGAGCCTGCTTATAATAATATTTTTCTGCCTTTTGTGCACTTACAAGCTCTTCACTTTCCGTTGAGATACCATCAGCCGTAAGCTGTTCGATTAAACCGCGATAAAGCCAGGATAGCTTAAGACAAATATATGCCTTTTCACTATACATAGCCCTTTTAACAATCGCTGAAAAAAGTGCCAGCTTAAATCTGTCTATTGCCTCATCATACGAATATAACAAAGGCACCGACTTGCTGCCGGGCTTAAATTTGGCAGCAACCTGCTCCTTAAGCAGCCTTATCTGTGTACTCGATACATGTACAAAGTCGCCATTCATCGCACTATAACCACAATGCGGACACCGATGTGACACCATACTTTATTGTATCAATTCCCTTGTAAACCGGTCTGAAATCATCATCAGAGCCAGCAAACCTGATCTTTGATGTCCGTACCGTCAGTGTTTGAAAACTCTGATCACACACCGGACATGTTATATTCTTTGCAAAAACAAAATCCGTTTCATCCTCTGTCTGAACAGCAGCTGCCACCGGAGCATCCCCGGTGGCAGCTGCTTTATCCTCATCATACAGATCATTTATGTCTTCAGGATTTAAACCGAATTTGTCAATACCTGACTTTAAATCCATATTTTACCTCTATTCTTCTCTTCTGTTTATTTTTAGTCAAAAACTATTTAGCTGTCGGAAGCTTGAATGAGCTCTTTAATGAGACGATTCTGTTAAATACAGGCTGTCCATCCTTTGAGTCCTTGCAATCAGCGCAGAAGAAGCCATTTCTGACAAACTGGAAGCTGTCATAAGCCTTGGCATTCATAAGCTCCGGCTCCACTACACAGTTATCAAGCACTGTGAGTGAATTTGGATTAAGATTTAAGCTTCCGTCCTCATTGTACACGCCAAGCTCCTCATTTACGATATTCTCGTAAAGACGTACAGTTACCTGCTTTCCATACTCGGCTGAAACCCAGTGGATAGTTCCCTTGACCTTTCTGCCATCAGGACTGTTGCCACCCTTTGATGCCGGGTCATATGTACAGTGAATCTCTGTAACATTGCCGTTTTCATCCTTCACACAACTATTGCACTTCACAAAATAAGCATTCATGAAACGCACCTCATTGCCAGGGAACATACGGAAATACTTCTTCGGTGGCTCTTCCATGAAGTCCTCTCTCTCCACATAAAGCTCTCTGGTGAAAGGAACCTTTCTCTTTCCAAGCTCAGGATTCTCCACGTTATTGTCCACTTCAAGATACTCAACCTGTCCCTCAGGGTAATTGTCGATAATCACCTTGACCGGATCAAGCACAGCCATCATACGAGGGCGCTTAGCCTTTAAATCCTCTCGGATACAGTACTCAAGCATAGCGTAGTCAACAGAGCTGTTAGCCTTTGATATACCACACAGATCAACAAAATTCTGGATAGACTCCGGTGTGAAGCCCCTGCGTCTGAGTGCTGCTATAGAAACAAGCCTCGGGTCATCCCAGCCATCAACTATGCCGTCCTCCACAAGACGCTTGATATATCTCTTTCCTGTTACAACATTTGTCAGATAGAGCTTTGCAAACTCAATCTGCTTTGGCGACTCCTCAGGAGAATTCTTAAATCCACATTCAATAACCACCCAGTCATACAGCGGTCTGTGGTCTTCAAACTCAAGAGTACATATAGAATGTGTGATACCCTCGATAGCATCCTCTATAGGATGAGCAAAATCATACATAGGATATACACACCATTTATCACCTGTATTGTGATGTGTCATATGAGCCACACGGTAAAGAATCGGATCTCTCATATTGATGTTTGAAGAGCTCATGTCAATTCTCGCACGAAGCACCTTTGTGCCATCCTCGAACTCACCGTTTTTCATGCGCTCAAAAAAGTCTAAGTTTTCCTCAACACTTCTCTTTGAGTACGGATCCTCCTTGCCGGCCTCTGTGAGTGTACCTCTATACTCTCTTATCTCATCAGGTGTCAGATCAGATACATATGCCTTTCCCTTCTTTATAAGCCCTACTGCACACTCATACATCTTGTCGAAGTAATTGGATGCAAAAAACTTCCTGTCCGCCCAGTCAGCACCAAGCCACTTAACATCGGCCTCAATAGACTCTACAAACTCCAGACGCTCCTTGGTAGGGTTTGTATCATCAAACCTGAGATTGAACTGTCCGTCATACTTCTTTGCCAGTCCATAGTTTAAAAGAATAGACTTCGCATGGCCGATGTGTAAATAACCGTTTGGCTCCGGTGGGAATCTGGTCTTTACTGTCTTGCAATGACCCTCTGCCAAGTCCTTCTCAATAATCTGTTCAATAAAATTTTTCGAAACTGTTGCCTCGTTCTCCATAAATGTTCCTCCGAAAATAATACTGTGTCCATTATAAATTCATCAGTTTACTTTGTCAATGAATTAGAAAAAGTAGTACATGTATATTATACGTGCGTATGTGTAAACAGATGATCCTGACAGTATTCCTTGTTGCCGGTGCACTTCGAGCAGTATCTGAATGTTAATTCAGGATTTGACAATTCTGTTCTGCCACATATATAGCACTTATGGCGTGAGATGCCACTGCCCGGGCGAGGTTCGGAAAACTGAGCCTTAAACTGAGCCTTTCTCCTCTTCTGGTGCACATTCTGCCTGAATGAGAGCCTGTGCTTACAGCCATAGATGAATACCAACAGATTTATAAGTGCAAGTACGATTTCTGAGCCGTATGCCAATCCAATCTGCCATCCAAAGCTCATATAGGTATACACATCATATGCAAACATCACAAAGTAAACAAGCACCATCCACTTCATCTTTATAGGAAGCACAAAGTAAAGCCTAACCTCTGCCTCCGGCATCAAAAGACCAAGCATCAGATACATAGCTATAAGTATATAGTACATAGTCAGATTGATGGATACATGTGTCACTGCAAATGCAAGCATTCCAACTATATCATACAGCAAAAAGCCTCCGAAAAAGTACACATTCATCCTAAAAGAGCCAAGATATGACTCCATGCTGTCTCCAAGCGTCCACAGACAGAATATAAATAAAAGCTGTAAAAATGATATGCTGCCGCTCGGCACAAAAATCCAGCTTATAAGACGCCATACCTGTCCGTGCAAAATAGCAGAGGCTGAAAACTGCAGATAATAAAGGACAACATCTCCCTTTGTCAAAAGCAGCACACTGCCTATCAGATTCGCAGCGATAAATATTCTAGTGATATTCGGAATCGCTTTACTTCCATATTTTTGTTCTAGTTTGTTAAGCCAGTTCATACATTTTAGCAGACATGGTTTTGATGCAATAAAAAACCACGCGTCTGCATCCTCCTGTCATATTATTGCTGCCTTTTATACTATAGTACAAAGGGCAGCGATTATTACAAAATTTATTATGATAGTTAAATCATACTTTGTCAACGAGACAGCGAATTATTCACAAATTCTTTATAATTATAGTCATTGTAATTTGTCGATATCTGTCGTATAATAATCTCTGTTTTGATAATAGAACAATTATATATTTTAATAAGAAGAAAGATATATAAAAACATATAAGTAATACATTATGGAGGAACCACTATGGAAATAACAGCTTACATAAGTTGGGTATTGATATCGGCTCAACAACCGTCAAGATTGCACTTCTTGATGCCGATGACAATATCCTCTTTTCCGATTATGAGCGTCATTTTGCAAATATCCAGGAGACACTTGAGTCCCTTATCAGAAAGGCCTACGACAAGACAGGTGACCTTTCAGTTTGTCCTATGATAACAGGCTCCGGCGGACTCACTCTTGCAAAGCACCTTGAGGTGCCATTCGTACAGGAGGTTATAGCTGTATCTACCGCACTCACACACTATGCTCCACAGACCGATGTGGCAATAGAGCTAGGTGGCGAGGATGCCAAAATCATATACTTCGAGGGTGGCAACGTGGAACAGCGTATGAACGGCATATGTGCCGGCGGTACAGGCTCATTTATCGACCAGATGGCTTCTCTCATCCAGACAGACGCTACAGGACTAAATGAATACGCAAAAAGCTACAAGGCCATCTACCCTATCGCAGCCCGCTGTGGAGTATTTGCCAAAACAGATATCCAGCCTCTCATCAATGAGGGAGCCACACGCGAGGATTTATCCGCTTCAATCTTTCAGGCCGTGGTAAACCAGACCATCAGCGGTCTCGCCTGCGGTAAGCCAATCAAGGGACATGTTGCTTTCCTTGGCGGTCCTCTGCACTTTTTGTCAGAACTTAAATCAGCATTTATCAGAACCTTAAATCTCGATGACGAGCACACTATCGTTCCTGAAAACTCTCATCTGTTTGCAGCAATAGGCTCTGCATTAAACTATAAAGACAACTCTGTCACCACACTCTCATCCTTAATCGACCGCCTCTCAAACGGCATAAAGATGGAATTTGAGGTGGCACGTATGGAGCCTCTTTTTAAGGATCAGGCTGATTACGATGAATTTACAACGCGTCACGGCAACAATCACGTAAAGACCGGTGACCTTTCTACATACAAGGGCAACTGCTATCTTGGAATAGATGCAGGCTCAACCACCACTAAAATCGCTCTCGTAAGCGAGAACGGAGACCTTTTATACTCATTCTACAGCAATAACAACGGAAGCCCTCTCGCGACAGCCATCCGTTCTATCCAGGAGATTTACGCAAAGCTTCCTGAGGATGCACACATCGTACACTCCTGCTCTACAGGCTACGGAGAGGCTTTATTAAAGGCAGCTTTAAAATTGGACGACGGCGAAGTTGAGACTGTAGCCCACTACTACGCAGCAGCATTCTTCGACCCAAAGGTAGACTGTATCCTTGATATCGGTGGACAGGACATGAAGTGCATCAAGATAAAGAACCAGACCGTCGACTCAGTACAGCTCAACGAGGCCTGCTCTTCAGGCTGCGGCTCATTTATTGAGACCTTCGCAAAGTCCTTAAACTACTCAGTTCAGGATTTCGCGAAGGAAGCCCTTTTTGCAAAGAATCCTATCGACCTTGGAACCAGATGTACGGTTTCATGAACTCAAAGGTAAAGCAGGCCCAGAAGGAGGGCGCATCTGTCGCAGATATATCAGCAGGACTTGCTACTCAGTAATAAAGAATGCACTTTTCAAGGTTATCAAGCTGTCTGATGCAAGCGACCTCGGTGAAAATATCGTAGTCCAGGGCGGTACCTTCTACAATGATGCCGTTCTTAGAAGCTTTGAAAAAATAGCAGGTGTACATGCCACAAGGCCTGATATCGCAGGTATCATGGGTGCCTTTGGTGCCGCACTCATCGCACGTGAGCGCCACACGGCTGATTATAAGACAACAATGCTCACAATCGACCAGATAAACGAGCTCACCTACACCACAAAGCTCGCACGCTGTCAGGGCTGTACAAACCACTGTCTTTTAACTATAAACAAATTCTCCGACAACAGACAGTACATCACCGGAAACCGCTGTGAAAAGGGTCTTGGCAAGGAGAAGAACAAGGATAACATCCCAAATCTTTTTGAATACAAGAACAAACGTATATTTGACTATGAGCACTTGACCCAAAGGATGCTCCACACGGTACAGTCGGCATCCCAAGAGCATTAAATATGTACGAGAACTATCCGTTCTGGGCTACATTTTTCAAACGTCTCGGCTTTTCTGTAGTGCTGTCACCACAGTCTACCAGAAAGATTTACGAGATGGGTATCGACTCCATCCCAAGTGAGTCAGAGTGCTACCCTGCAAAGCTCACACATGGTCATATAAGCTGGCTCATAAAGCAAAATGTAGATTTTATTTTCTACCCGGCAGTGCCATATGAGCGCAAGGAGTTTCCTGATGCAAACAATCACTACAACTGCCCTATTGTCACATCATACTCTGAGAATATCAAAAACAACGTGGACGAGATTACCTCAGGCGAGGTTAAATTCATAAATCCGTTTATGTCATTTGAGAGTGAGGAAACTATCTCACAGCAGCTCGTAGCCACCTTCTCAAAGGGTGATTTCAATCTGCCTGAGTCACAGATTCGTGATGCGGTAGCCGCAGGCTGGAAGGAGCTTGCCATGACAAGACTTGAGATACAGCGAAAGGGCGAGGAAGTGCTCGACTACATGGAAGACACCGGACGTCGCGGAATCGTGCTCGCAGGCCGTCCGTACCATGTGGACCCGGAAATCAACCACGGTATCCCTGAGCTCATCACAAGCTATGGCATCTGTGTGCTGACAGAGGACTCCGTATCCCATCTGGGCGAGCTTGAGAGACCTCTCATTGTCATGGATCAGTGGATGTACCACACCAGACTGTACTCAGCAGCCAACTTTGTAAAAACCCGTGATGACCTTGACTTAATCCAGCTCAACTCGTTTGGCTGCGGTCTCGATGCTGTCACAACCGACTGCGTAAACGATATACTGACAGGCTCAGGCAAGATATACACCTGCCTGAAGATCGACGAGGTAAACAACCTGGGCGCAGCAAGAATCCGTATCCGCTCGCTCCTTGCCGCCATAAGAGTCAAGGAAACCAAGCATGAAAAGCGTGACTTAAAACCGTCTAACTACGAGCGTGTTGTATTCACCGAGCAGATGAAAAAGGACAACTACACCATCATCTGCCCTCAGATGTCACCTATACACTTTGACCTTCTCGTGCCAGCCTTTAAGGCAGCCGGCTACAATATGGTCATACCGGATATCCCTGCAAGGGAATGTGTGGACGTGGGACTTAAGTTCGTAAACAACGACGCCTGCTACCCTTCACTCATTGTTGTGGGACAGATTATGGCAGCCGTCAAATCAGGCAACTATGATATGACACACACAGCCATCCTTATCTCACAGACAGGTGGCGGATGCCGTGCAACAAACTACATCGGCTTTATCCGAAGAGCCCTTGAAAAAGCCGGATATCCTGATGTGCCTGTTATCTCAATCAACATGGTAGGTCTCGAGAAGAATCCGGGCTTTAAGTTTACTCCAAGCCTCATCCAGCACGGACTGTATGCGCTTGAGTTTGGCGATATCTTTATGCGCTGTCTCTACAGGGTACGTCCTTATGAGAAAGAGCCGGGAAGTGCCAATGCACTCCATGAGAAGTGGAAAAAGAGAGTCATCGACTTTGTCGGCAACACAAAGATGCTCTCTCACAAGAAATACAAAAAGATGTGCCGCGAAATCATAAGGGATTTCGACAATCTGCCTATGACAGATGAGGTTAAGCCGCGTGTCGGCGTGGTCGGTGAGATTCTCGTCAAATTCCTGCCTGCAGCAAACAACTATGTGGTTGACCTGCTCGAAGCTGAAGGAGCCGAGGCTGTAGTGCCTGATCTGACTGATTTCTTACTCTACTGCTGCTACAACACGAATTTCAAGGCTGACTATCTCGGTGCTTCTAAGAAAGCTAAGTTTATGAACAACCGACTTATCTCCTTCTTCGAGTGGCTCAGAAAGGATGCAAGGGATGAGCTGGCTAAGAGCAAGCATTTTGAGCCAACCGCTCACGTGCAGGATCTCGCAGAGTATGCTTCTCCTATCGTTTCTTGCGGTAATCAGACCGGTGAGGGCTGGTTCTTGACAGGTGAGATGCTTGAGCTCATCAATGAGGGCGTCACAAACATCATCTGTGCACAGCCATTTGCCTGCTTACCGAACCATATTGTGGGTAAGGGAGTTATAAAGAGAATCAGACATGATCATCCGGATGCCAATATCGTGGCTATCGATTATGATCCGGGTGCTTCTGAGGTGAACCAGCTGAACCGTATTAAGCTGATGCTTTCTACAGCACAGAAGAAGCTTAAGAAATAAAAAATTCGCCCATGCATTCATGCATGGGCGTTATTTGTCTTCGTATACAATTCTACAGACTCTAAGCAGTTTTTAATTAAGCTTGGATTTAATTTCTTCCATCCTTGTATCATCCAGCTTATAAAACCTCTTAAATACAAATATGCCCACAATGAGCAGTATAACAGACGGAATCGTCATCCACATACGAAGAGCATCAAGTGTATCCTGTGTCTGTACCGCAGCCGCGGTATCCAGATGTATCCAGTCAACCACCAGCCCAGCCAGAAATACCGCTACACCGGATGCGAGCTTTACCGTAAATGTCTGCATTGAGAAAATGACCGACTCCTCTCTCGTGCCATTCATCACCTCACCATAATCAACAGAATCTGAAAGAAATATAGTCATGATAACATTGAGCATACCATAACCCAGATAAATCAAAATACCCGGCAGGCAGAGTATGTACCAGCTCTGCGGCGTGTAGAGCTTTGCAAATGCCATGATAAGTATCACCGCAAAGCCTGCTATCTGAATAATAAATCCTGATATAAAAAGCTGGCTTTTGCTGAATCTCTTGCGAAGCAGCGGTATAACCATCATGACAAGCACCTGTGCCGCAAAAGCAACTGCAGCAAATATAGAATATGCACCCTCGTTTCCCACATCAAACCGGAAGAAATAAAGCACTAGGTTACCACAGATATTGAGTGATGTATACACGAGAATGATTGATACCACAACAGTCATAGCCTGGTCGTTCTTAAATAAGGCTTTAAACATGTCGGATATCTTTCCCGGCTTCTCATCACAGGCAACCGGTCTTTCAGGCACACATACCACGCATACAAGCTCAGAAATCACAAATACTACCGCTATAATAAGTGCCCACCACTTAAATCCAATCCTGTAGTCAGCCATAGAACTTCCTGCACCAAGAATCGGCACCACTGTCATAGTGAGCACCGTAGGAATAGCATCTCCAATGCCGGAGCATGTCCTCGCAAGCGATGTAAGCTGCTCCCTGTCGCTGCCCGGCTCAGTGATTGCTGGAATCATAGACCAAAACGGAATATCCATAAGCGTATATGTGATACCCCATGCAAAGTAAAACACTGTAAGCCACACTCTCTGCGCTGAATCACCCATAGACTCAGGAGTGGCATATAAAGCATATATGGTCACGGCATTGAGCACCGTGCCGGCAAAAATCCAAGGCCTGAACCTGCCCCACCTGGTACGCGTCTTTGCTACGATAATGCCCATCACCGGGTCATTGAACGCATCAAAAATCCTCGCCGCCATCATCACCGTGCCGATAAACACACTGCTCATTTCTAGCACTACATTGTAGTAGTAGAGCAAATACGATGAAATAAGCATATACACAATATCTTTTCCGAATGCGCCAAATCCGAATGCGCACTTTTGTCCTGTTTTAAGCTTCATAGAAATACCTCCAAAATAATCAGCTATCCCAGCCTCTGGTATAAAGTAAAAATAATTTACAGCTTCTCACCAACCACCCTGCACCGCTTCCTGCAAAAAGCAATGCCATAGGCTAAAATATCATACCGCCCCTCATCCCGCAGAGCCTCATCATAGCGCTTATTCTTAATCTGTGCCATAGCAGTCTCGCATGCTGCGTCAAGCTCCTTCATCTCCTTAGCATACTTCACCTCTATAACGATCCCAGCATCCGGATCCTCCGCTCAATCAAAATATCACTAAAGCCATCTCCCGACTCACGATTGGACTTAATCAGCCAGTCCGGATTGCTGCCACGCAGTAGACCGAGAAGTAAGCCATGATAGAAATTCTCCTTCATAGCATCAGGCGCCTTGGTATCGAGTATGCTAATCATGCGGCTCATAACGATATTGAGCTGCCTGGTAATCTGTTTCTCATCTTTATCCAGAATTGCCTTTGATAAAAGCTTCATAGTATCATCATCATTTGCAACAACAGCCTTGAACCACTCCTGAATCTGGAGAATAAACACCTCACGCACCTCTTTATTAGGAATCACAAGCTTATAGGCATAGCTCTCACTGTCAGGCACCTTGACCTCACCAATTTTGGTGAGATAACCGGTAGTGAAAAGCACGCTCCACAGATTGTCAATCGTATTGTCAATCTCATCATAGGTCAGGTCAAGACGAAGCTGCTTCTCCACAAATCCGCCTGCCACAAGCTTCTCAATCTCATCCCTTGTGGTCTGGTCAGCCTTGTCCACAAAGCGCTTCACCATGTCATTTCCACTGCTGTTAATCCAGAATGCACTTGGTCTGGCTGACGGATCTGAAACAAGCTTCTTAGCAAAATTAATCACATCCCACGGACAATAAATATCCGCATTACCAAAATGATAGCCATCATACCATTCCTTTGCATCCGGGTACCTCTCGCTCCTGTCATAGTCTAAAAGCAGCTTCATAACCTCATCATCAGTGAAGCCAAACTGCTCATCATGGTCGATATCCACAATAGAATTGATTTCAAAATTATTGAGCCCTGTAAAAATGCTCTCCTTTGACACACGAAGACAGCCTGTGAGCACCGCAAACTGTAAAAACTCATTGGTCTTAAGCGCCTGCCCGAAAAGCCCCCTGATGAGAGAAACCATCTCCTTGTAGTAGCCATTCTGAAAAGCCTTGTCGAGTGGAACATCATACTCATCTATGAGAATAACTACTTTCTGACCATAGTGCTTATACAACAGCTTTGAAAGCATTCGTATACTATCCTCAATATTGTCATCCTGCCCATGAAGCATCTTTGTAAACAGTATTCTATCCTCATCAGTCAATACATCACTGGTCTTCAAATAGTAATGTCTGTCAAGCTCATCCTTTAAAATAGCACACAGCATACGTCTTGCCGTAGTAAAGTCTAAACCATCCACACCCTTGAATGAAAGAAATATAACAGGATACTTCCCCATATGCTCATCACAAAGCTCTTTATTGCCTGAAATATATAAGCCATCAAACAAGGTCTTATCTGTGCCTATCTCAAAGAAGCTTTTTAGCATGCTCATATTGAGAGTCTTACCAAAACGGCGAGGCGGGTAAAAAGAGTAACCTTCCCCCATCCCTGTAAGAGCTGCTCAATAAGCCTTGTCTTGTCAATATAATAGAAACCCAGTTTTCTAATTTCCTCAAAATTTTCAATTCCAACCGGTAACTTCAAAGTACTTGCCATAAAAGCCTCCAAAAAATAATCCGCTATACTTAATACTAGTATAGCGGATTGCCATGTAAAATACAAGAAAAGGAATCATAAACAAAAAACAGAGCTAACATCGTTTTCACAATGCCGCTCTGCAAAAGATAAACTTTTTCTATGTGATATACATTTTACACGGTCTTAAACCAATTGTCAACCACCATTTTCAAAAAATCAAAAGTACCTTTAATCATAGAATTTGTACTATAATAGTCATAATTCCTATCAATTCTTTTCATTACCTTCTGAATTTCTTCGCTTTCAGACTTTTTAATACCATCGCTTTCAACCATAGTCCTGTGCATATAAAACAATGTCACTAATTGCTGAATTCTAGCATTACTCATTCGATTTCTTCTAAAATTGCTATTCATATCATTAATCATCATAAGCTCATTTGTGACAGCGGTATTCGTTTTGTGAGCAGCCGTCCTAGCTTTAAGGTCATTTAGGATACAATTGCTATGAGCAGAGGCATTTCGAATCTCCTTACAAGTCAAAAGCCTGTAAAAATTATTCTTCATCTCCTTATCTGCAAACCTATCCGCACAAAAGCCATAAAAAGCAACCAATCTTCCAAAAGGAATTATTTCAATAAAAGCCCATATTGGATAAGCGCCATCGTATTTATCTACAATGTCACCGCAATATATATTTCCTTTATTTCGGTTAATCTCACTATCGCAATTTTTTCTCTGTACTTCACTCAAAGAATCCATATAATCCTGAACTATCTGATATCCATCCTCATTAAACTTATCCATCATACGCAGAAGTTGTAGCTTTGTGTGATGTTCAATATCTAGAGCCATATGCACAATCCGATATCGCAGTCTCATATCTATCACAGCCAAATCCACCAGATATGCAAACTCTAGGTTTATGTATTTTCCCTTGTTTTCTCCATCAGGATGCTTATCATAATTTTTTCTATATGCTGTCAGTTTAAAATAATTATTATGCTGAGTAAGATATTCCTTAGCTGACTCTTCATTCATTATGTTAAAAAGTACCCCTTTTTTCTTCAAGTGCTCGATTTGTCCCTCAAGAGATAGTTTTGGTTTTGTAATTATCATTAATCAAATACCCCCTTCCTCAATGATATGTGCCATTCTGTTCTTTGCTTTTTCAAGCTTTAGCTGAAGCATTGTAATTTCATCTTTTACAGTCTTATATTTGTCAGCAATCTCTTTCTGTTTTTCAATTGGCGGGATTGGAATAACAAGCTTCGTCAACTGCTCAACTCCGATATTTGGAATCGTTGCACCAACCGTTATACTCTTTAGTGCCGCTGTACCTTGCTCACTTCCAAAGAATGCTGCAAGATAATACGGATCTGCCTTTTCTTCATCGAGCTCTATAATATAAAGATTTCCGTTACCTAATATTCTTTGTCCTTCCTTTACTTCTGCAACAGCAATCTTGTAAGGATATCCATTCTTAGAGAGAATAAGGCAGTGATTTGATAAACAATACTTATCATTTTTCTTATCAATAGACTTCAAATAAGGTAATTCCTTATCAATAAGTCCATTTTTGATGTTAGCCAGCATCAAATAGACTGCATGTCTGTGGGCACAGTAGTAGTAATTTCATCTAATGAACTAAATTTCTTTTTTATCTAATGTCATGTGCTGCATTAGCTTCTGAATTCCAGCTAGGATTGTATATTTCCTTCAAACGACGAATAACACCATATAGGTTTATCTGCATGTTATCGTCATCAACAAAATAATTCGTGTTTTCAAGCTCAGATAGCCAATCTAATAATATAGTTTCAAGTATAGATCCACACAGTATCATACATGCTTTATATGCACCAACTTCCAAACAACTAATAAGTTCTTTTGCGTCGTCACTTAGTAGCTTCTGTATCAAGTCCTTTTTCCATCTTTATATTACCAAGAAATTCTTCGATCATTAAACTCTGAAATGGATGTTCTTCGCTATTAATAGACTTATCCTCTCGTAGAAACTCGTTCATTCTATCGATTTGAATGGGCTGACTTGTATTGTGTCCAGCTTGAAAAGTTAAACGTGCTAATTCCTGCATCCTATCTGATGGAATCAATACAAGAATTTTATTTATTGTTGATGGAGTCACCTGAATAAATGGAGAATTATAAAAAATATTATTATCTGCAGTTTCACTCTAGCAAATATAAATATTAAATATTCAGGACATACTTTTTGTGATTTTACAATATAACACGAACCACCGACAGTAATGTCTTCTTTGAGCTCCTTGTTTACTAAATATACTCTTATCTTCCCATCAGAATTAAGTGAAGAAATTACTATATCTCTCTTTTCCAATAATCGCACTTTCTGTGTAGGATGACAAATTTTCAATTTTTCATATGGTATTGGGTATTCAAAATTCATAGAAGAAAGTTGTTTTACTCCATATGCTTTCGGCATCCTTTCAATTCCACAAGATTCTTCGGCTTTATCTGTATTATTCAATCATTTTCTCCCCAAAATAAAAAGTCTCCCATGGGACACATCACATATGTGAGAGGTGCGGGGAGTCCTGTTGCTATCATCTTATGCTATTTTACTAAAATTTATGGTGCCTGACCCACTGTGTTAAATACAGCAAAAATCTCA
>ENA-OQMZ01000053-OQMZ01000053.1-human-gut-metagenome-genome-assembly--contig:-NODE-53-length-41217-cov-1.909394_pt1 | contig 41217 bp, 55 predicted proteins | sample MGYA00242621_ERZ504862 | MGnify/ENA primary metagenome ERZ504862 (study PRJEB26092, sample SAMD00036393) | human gut metagenome | host: Homo sapiens | study: EMG produced TPA metagenomics assembly of...
ATTTCCGTATTAAAGATGTGAAAAAATATGAGAAGTGGTACGGAATCGAGCATAAGGCTCCGCAGTTTATCGAGGAAGCTGTTTATGGCCTCTGCGAGATCAACCGTGAGGATATTAAGAATGCAAGCTGATCGCCAACCCGGGATGCTATCCGACATGCTCCACACTGTCTATTTATCCGCTGTTAAAGGAAGGCCTCATTGATCCGAATACCATTATCATTGATGCCAAGTCCGGAACCTCCGGAGCAGGAAGAGGAGCCAAGGTTCCGAATCTCTACTGTGAGGTAAACGAAAGCATCAAAGCTTATGGTGTTGCCACACACAGACATACACCGGAGATCGAGGATCAGCTTGGATATGCATGCGGACAGGAAGTGATGATCAACTTTACCCCGCATCTTGTTCCGATGAACCGTGGAATCCTGGTAACAGCATATGCCTCCCTGACCAAGGATGTTACCTACGAGGAAGTAAAAGCAGCCTATGACAAATATTATAAAGACGAGTTTTTTGTACGTGTCCTGAACAAGGATGTATGCCCGCAGACAAGAAATGTAGAAGGCAGCAATTTTGTGGACGTGAACTTCAAGATCGATCCGAGAACAAAGAGAGTCATCATGATGGGCGCTATCGACAACCTGGTAAAGGGTGCAGCAGGACAGGCTGTTCAGAACATGAACCTGATGTTTGGATTTGACGAGAACGAAGGACTGAAACAGATCCCGATGTGCCCGTAAAACAGACAGATCACAAATAAAATATGGAGGATGCCGAAGGACTTTAAACGAATGAACGGCGATATTCGATCTGGCATCACCATTGAGAGGAGATATATAATATGAAGATCATCGACGGCGGCGTTACAGCCGCAAAAGGTTTTAAGGCAGCGTCAACTGCAGCAGAGATCAAATATAAAGGCCGTACCGATATGGCATGGTATTCAGTGAGGTTCCCTGTGTGGCAGCAGGAACCTTCACGACCAATGTGGTAAAAGCAGCTCCTGTAAGATGGGATCAGGACATTGTATATAATCACCCGGGTGCAAGAGCTGTGATCTGCAACAGCGGAATCGCCAACGCATGTACCGGTGAGGAAGGCTTCGGCTATTGCAGGGAAACCGCCAAGGCAGCATCCGAAAGCCTTGGAATCCCGGAAGACAGCGTACTGGTAGCATCCACAGGTGTCATCGGAATGCAGCTTCCCATCGACCGTATCGCAAACGGAGTAAAAGCCATGGCACCGAAGCTTGAGGGAAGCCGCGAGGCAGGCCTTGAGGCAGCAAAAGCCATCATGACAACAGATACCGAGAAGAAAGAGGCAGCGGTAGAGATCGAGATCGGTGGAAAACCGTAACGGTAGGCGGTATGTGCAAGGGCTCTGGAATGATCCACCCAACATGTGCACGATGCTTGGATTTATCACCAGTGATGTGGATATCTCCAAGGAGCTTCTTCAGGAGGCACTCAGCGAGGATATCAAGGACACCTACAACATGGTATCCGTTGACGGAGATACCTCCACAAACGACACCGTCCTCCTCCTTGCAAACGGCCAGGCCGGCAATCCGAAGATCACAGAGAAAAACGCAGATTATGAAGAGTTCAAAAAAGCTCTTAACTACGTAAACACAACCCTTGCCAAAAAGATCGCAGGTGACGGAGAAGGTGCAACTGCACTCTTCGAGGTCAAGGTCATCGGCGCAGCACCAAGGCAGAAGCCGTAACCTTAAGTAAATCCGTAGTAACCTCTTCCTTAACAAAGGCAGCCATTTACGGCCACGACGCAAACTGGGGAAGAATCCTCTGCGCCCTCGGCTACTCCGGCGTCCAGTTCGATCCGGAAAAGGTAGATCTCTACTTTGAGAGCAAAGCAGGAAAGATCAAGATCATCGAAAATGGAGTTTCTACAGGCTACAGCGAAGAGGAAGCAACTAAGATCCTCTCAGAAGAGGCAGTGACAGCATCGCGGATATGAAGATGGGAGATGCATCCGCAACTGCGTGGGGATGCGACCTCACCTATGATTACATAAAGATCAATGCGGATTATCGTTCTTGATGTAAGAGCTCTGTAGAATGTTTTTTTGTGTTGGATTTTGGTTGCGATTTTGTTTCAGTTTGTAAGCTGAGAAAACCCTTAGGGGGAGCGAGCTCAAAGTTGCGAAGCCCGCACGCTCCCCCTAAGAACCCCCTCCGTTGGGCACGCTTGGCTGTAGCATGTAGAACTTCAGTCGACGAAGACTGAGTGACGAACGTGAGAACCCGCAGTGCGGGAGCCTGGAAGTTGAGGCGTGTAGAACTTCAGTTGATGAAAACTGAGTGACGAACGTGAGGAACCTCAGAGCGGGAGCCCGGAAGTTATGTCGGGTTAAACGTCAGTCGCCGAAGGCAGACTGACGAGCTATTCGCCTTCGGCGAAAGCGCGTCGGAGGCGTTGCCTACAGCAGCCTGTCCGCAGCAAGCGCTTTGCCCGCAACGCGGGCAATAGCCCGTTCCCCGTGGCCGGAGGGGAGGAGCGCGAGGAGGGGAAACGGCCTTCCGGAACTCCGAGTGCCTCCCCTCCTCGCAAATCCACAGCTGTCAGCTGAGACAAAATTATAATAAAAGAATCCCTCCAACATACAACAACAAAACCTTTTTTCAATCCATATCATTTTTCAAAAAAAGGAGACACCCACATGGTAAATCAGAAATATCTTGACAAAGCAGAGGTTCTCATAGAAGCCCTGCCATACATCCAGCGGTTCAACCGCAAGATCGTAGTCATCAAATACGGCGGAAGCGCCATGCTTGATGAAGAATTAAAGCGTAACGTCATCAAGGACGCAGTCCTTCTGAAATTAGTCGGTTTCAAACCGATCATTGTTCACGGCGGCGGCAAGGAAATCAGTCGCTGGGTCGGTAAAGTCGGCATGGAGCCGCATTTTGTAAACGGTCTCCGTGTAACGGACAAAGACACTATGGAGATCGCAGAGATGGTTCTTGCAAAAGTAAACAAGGAGCTTGTTACTCTGGTAGAATCTCTCGGCGTACAGGCTGTAGGTGTCAGCGGTAAGGACGGCGGTCTTCTCCAGTGCAAAAAGAAGCTTTCCAAAGGACGAAGACATCGGCTACGTAGGTGAAGTTACAAAGGTTAATCCGAAGATCCTTCATGATCTTCTGGAAAGAGATTTCCTTCCAATCGTATTCCCGATCGGCTTTGATGAAAATTTTGATTCCTACAATATCAATGCGGACGATGCAGCCTGCGCCATTGCAGAGGCAGTTGAGGCAGAGAAGCTTGCCTTCCTGTCCGATATTGAGGGCGTTTACAGGGATGCAGATGATCCCTCCACTCTGATCTCCGAGCTTCGTGTAGATGAGGCTGAGAATCTGATCTCAGATGGTACTGTGGGCGGCGGTATGATCCCGAAGCTGAAAAACTGTATCGACGCTATCGAGCATGGTGTAAACAGAGTCCATATCCTGGATGGAAGGATCCCGCACAGCTTACTGCTTGAGATCTTTACAAACAAAGGTATTGGTACTGCAATTTTAAAAGATGATGGGGAGAAATATTACAATGAGCATGAATGAACAGATGGAAGAATCTGAAGCCAGTATTCTTCATACATATAACCGTTTTCCGGTAGTTTTTGAAAAAGGCGAGGGTTGTTACCTCTATGATTCCGAAGGAAAGGAATATCTGGATTTTGCGGCAGGTATCGCAGTAAATGCCCTGGGCTATCATTATCCGGGCTATGACGAAGCACTGAAATCCCAGATCGACAAGCTGATGCATATTTCCAACCTGTACTACAATGAGCCGATCATTGAGGCAGGTGCCAAACTTGTACAGGCAAGCCATATGGAAAAGGCCTTCTTCACAAACAGTGGTACAGAGGCCATTGAGGGTGCTCTGAAGGCTGCCAAGAAATATGCCTACGAAAGAGATGGCCATGCAGACCATGAGATCATTGCCATGAACCATTCCTTCCACGGCCGCAGCATCGGCGCTCTTTCCGTGACAGGCAATGCACATTACAGAGAACCCTTTGAGCCTCTGATGGGTGGGGTGAAATTTGCAGATTTCAATGATCTTGAGAGTGTAAAGGCTCAGATCACAGATAAGACCTGTGCCATCATCACCGAGACCGTACAGGGAGAAGGAGGTATTTATCCGGCTACAAAAGAGTTCTTGGAAGGCTTACGTAAGCTTTGTGATGAGAAGGATATCATTCTGATCCTGGACGAGATCCAGTGCGGTATGGGACGTACCGGACATTATTTTGCATGGCAGGCATATGGAGTACAGCCGGATATCATGACCTGTGCCAAAGCACTTGGCTGTGGAGTTCCGGTAGGTGCTTTTGTGCTGAACAAAAAAGCAGCTGCAGCCTCCCTGAAGCCAGGCGACCACGGAACCACTTACGGTGGAAATCCCTTCGTATGTGCAGCCGTCAGCAAGGTATTTGACATTTTTGAAAAAGATCAGATCCTTTCCCATGTGCAGGGACTTACTCCGTATTTTGAGGAGAAGCTGGACGAACTGGTTGCAAAGCATGACTGTGCAGAAACAAGAAGAGGCAAAGGCTTCATGCAGGGTATCGTGATCAAGGGGCGTCCGGTAGGAGACGTGGTGAAAAAAGCTCTTGCAAAGGGTATTCTGGTGATCTCAGCAGGAAGTGATGTTCTCCGCCTTGTTCCTCCTCTTGTGATCACAAAAGAGGATATCGACAAGATGGCAGAGATCCTTGACGAGTGTATGGAATAATAAAAAAATAACAGATACAAAAGCAGCAGTATTTTCCGGAAAGGTTAGTGTGCCGATGGAGAATACGGCTGCTTTTTTGTCAGAGAGAAAATGTATATAAATTATATAACAGATATAGAAAACAGTATCCGAAAATCTGTCGTGTGTTTGAAAACAAACAAAAAATGCCATGACACACCGACAAAATGCACAAAAAAGAGAGAGGGTTCGAGTATAAATTGCACATCTACACAGTTGATTTTAGAACGCCATATGTTATAATTTCACTGGTAAAAAAATTTATGTGAGGGGTGAGAATTTTGAAAAAATTATTAACCGTCATGTGTACTTTTCTGACAGTATTTCTGGCATGTCCTGTGGGTGTATGGGCAGCCGGAAACGGTGGGACAGGATCTGGTGTGCCGGTGTGGCTTTGTATTCCTTTTGCGGGCCTTCTTCTGTGTGTTGCAGTGATGCCGCTGGTAAAGGGTGAGTGGTGGGAGTCACATCAGCGTTGTGGTTGCATTCTGGATCGTTCTTATGATCATTCCGTTTGCAGTTGTTTACGGTGCCGGAAAAACTGCGGAAACAGTACTTGAGTGCGTGATCAATGACTATCTTACATTTATCATCCTGTTATTCGGACTGTTCTGTGTATCCGGTAACATTACAGTTGAGGGTGATTTTGCGGGTTCGCCAAGAGTAAATGTAGGACTTCTTGCACTGGGAACCCTGCTTTCCAGCTGTATCGGAACTACCGGAGCCAGCATGCTGATGGTCCGTCCGGTGATCAAAATGAATTCCTGGAGAAAGAGAAAGGGTCATATCATGATCTTTTTCATCTTTATGGTATCCAACATGGGTGGCTGCCTGACACCGATCGGTGATCCGCCGCTTCTGATGGGCTTCATGCGAGGAGTTCCGTTTTTCTGGAGCCTTCATCTTTTTCCGGTACTGATCTTTAATATGGTAATCCTTCTGTTTGTGTTCTATCATCTGGATATGCGCTCTTACAAGAAGGATATCTCAGAGGGACGTAAACCGGATATCAGCAAACCGGGTACCGAGTTTAAGATCGAGGGTCTTCATAATATCATCTTCCTTGTGATGATCGTTGTGGGTGTTATCTTAAGCGGAATGCTTCCCGGTATGCCTGCATTTCAGGATGCGGCCGGAAATGTAAAGGGCCTTCATATTTTTGGTGAGGTTACTTTAAGCCTCCCGTCGATCATTGAGATCGTCCTGATCCTGGCAGCTGCATTTCTGTCCTTTAAAACAACAGATAAAAGGATCCGTGTGCGGAACCATTTTACCTGGGGTGCGATCAAGGAGGTTGCAGTACTTTTCATCGGTATTTTATCACCATGCAGCCGGCCTGATGCTTCTGAAAGCAGTAGGACCGAATCTTGGTATCACCGAGCCGTACCAGATGTTCTGGGCGACCGGAGCTTTGTCCAGCTTCCTGGATAATACACCGACCTATCTGGTATTTCTGACAACAGCGGGAACTCTCGGATTTACAAACGGAATCGCAACAACGCTGGGAACGGTTCCTGTAAAGCTTCTTTCTGCGATTTCCTGCGGTGCTGTATTTATGGGCGCCAATACATATATCGGCAATGCTCCGAACTTTATGGTCAAGACACTTTCTGACGAAAATGGTATCAACATGCCGTCCTTCTTCGGATATATGGCATGGTCCATTTGTTCCTGGTACCGATGTTCATCATCGATATGCTGGTATTCTTTTTATAAGGGAGGAGGATCAATATGCAGGATAATAACATTCGAGAGAAATGCAGAGAGCTTGCCACCAGGCTTTATGAACTGGATGGCGAGGTTTATGAAAGCGTAGGATCTTCCCTTGGACGTACCTTCACCGGTGACAGAGAAGGCACTATCCGGAACTTAAGTGCTCTGATGTATACCAAACCGGACGGACATCTTCTTCGAAGCGAGATGGCACTGATCAGCAACATGGCCAGGACCATCAAGGATAAAGAAGAAAAAAGCCGTCTCATGAAGAAATATGATGAGATCTTTCAGGAGATCCTGACGCTGCCGGAGACTTTTGTTGCTACGGATATCATGGATAAGGAACGTGTGGCACTGAATCATATGATCAAGCGCAGGGAAAAAATCTCTGAGAATGACCATCTGGTCATCTGTATCAGCGTACACAGGGAAGTGCCGGTAATGATATCGGTTTCGGACTGGCAGACAAACTTCGGATCAACTATTATGATGTGGAGATCTTTGATCAGGTATTAAGGCGTCTTGAGGCGGAAAAGGGCGCGGTCAACGATGCGGAATATTTTGCGGATTTCAATAAATATGAGAAGAAGCATAAATTTGATCCCAAGGGCTGGTTCCGGGAATTCAACCGTTACCATGGTCTTCCGAAACAGGATGCGGTATTCTTTAACATGAGTGACCTGATCTGCGATCTGGCCTCAAAAGAGGACTGCATCATTATGGGAAGGTGTGCGGATGCGATCCTCAAGAACAATCACATTCCGCATATCAGTCTGTTTATCACAGCTCCTTTTGCTATCCGTGTGCAGCATGTTATGGATGTACGGAAGATGAATATGAAGCAGGCAGTCCGTTTCCTGAAGAAGATGGACAGCCAGCACAGACGGTATTACAATTTTTACGGCGGAGCTCAGTGGGGCAAGCCGGATAACTACGATCTTTGTATCAACAGTGCAAGCTACGGAATCAATGAAACGGAGAATCTGATCCTGAAGCTTTTGAATGATCAGATCCACTAAGAGATAAAAATATGAGCAGCACGGAAGAAAGAAAAAGTTCCGGAAGGGGTTTTTAGCTTAACAGGCTGCAAACAGAAAAAGAATCAGAACAGAGTTCCTGCATTCTGAGGTAACCTTCTGCCAGACAGAAATACCTCAGAATGCAGGAACTTTTTTTATATTTTGTTTATAAAAACTTAATCTTGATTAACTTTTTTCATTTAGGGGATTGACATTCGAAAAAACTTAGTATAAACTAACCTATGAGTTAGGTCTAACTAATTAGACTGAGTTAATTAATAGAAAGAAACGGAGGGAATTCCATGCAGCCGATTTTATTTTTACAGTCAGGTGATACTGGCACGATCAAGCGTATTTCCGGAGCGGAGGATACAAGAAGATTTCTTGCAGGCCTTGGTTTTGTTGAGAATGCGGAAGTGACAGTTATTTCTCAGTTTGACGGCAATCTGATCGTAAATGTCAAGGATTCCAGAGTAGCAGTCAATAAGGAAATGGCCAGACACATTATGGTGTGACCGGACTGTGCGGCAGTGACCGGTAGTGGATTTGCCCCAAACTGCGGAAGGCGCAGTTGAGGATAGATTAGGAATTGGAATATGAACAGGGAGGAAAAGAGAAATGACTTTACGTGATGCAGCAGTAGGTTCTACAGTAGTTGTTTCCAAGATCACCGGCGACCCGGCTTACAAGCGTCGTATCATGGATATGGGAATCACAAAAGGCAGCGAGGTTTATATCCGAAAGGTAGCTCCTCTTGGAGATCCGGTTGAGATCACCATCAGAGGTTATGAGCTTTCCCTGCGTAAGCATGACGCAGCATGTGTGGAAGTAAAGTAAATACGCTTCGAAAAATGACAGAGCGTCAGGCTCTGACCTGAAAAAAGGAGGATACAAAATGTCTGTAACAATAGCTCTTGCCGGAAACCCGAACTGTGGTAAGACTACAATGTTCAATGCTCTTACAGGCGCAAACCAGTACGTTGGTAACTGGCCAGGTGTTACTGTAGAGAAAAAAGAGGGCAAGCTGAAAAACCAGAAGGATGTAACGGTAACAGACCTTCCGGGTATCTATTCACTTTCCCCGTATACACTTGAGGAGGTTGTCAGCCGTGATTACCTTCTGAAAGAGAAACCGGATGTGATCATCGATCTTGTGGATGCAACAAACATCGAGAGAAACCTGTATCTTGCAACCCAGCTTCTTGAAATCGGTATCCCGGTTGTTATCGCTCTTAATATGGTGGATCTTCTGAAAAAGAACAACATCCATATCAATGTAAAAGGCTTAAGCTCCGCGCTTGGATGCCCGATCGTTGAGACCTCTGCTCTTAAAGGAACAGGCCTTAAAGAGGTTGTTGATGAGGCAATCAAATGTGCGAACCAGCACAGAGTACCATCGAAGCAGATGGAATTTCCGAAAGCAGTAGAAAAAGCTGTAAATGAGATCGAGGGATTTGTTCCTGCAAACATCGCTGAGGAGAACAAGAGATGGTATGCAGTAAAGCTTCTTGAGAGAGACAGCAAGGTAAAAGAAGGTCTGAACCTTCCGGCTTCTGCACAGTCCAGGATCGAGGAGATTGCTTCTGGCCTTGAGAAGGCAGAGGATGATGATACAGAGAGTATCGTAACGGATGGAAGATATCAGTACATCCAGAAGGTTGTTTCTGCAAACGTTAAGAGAAGCGGAAATAAGATGACAGTTTCCGATAAGATCGACCGTATCGTAACAAACCGTGTTCTCGGTCTTCCGATCTTTATCCTTACCATGTTCATCGTTTATTATGTATCGGTAACAACAGTTGGTACATGGTAACAGACTGGACAAACGACAGCTTTGTGGGAACCATCCAGAGTGTTGTGTCGGATGGACTCGGCAATGCCGGTGTTGCTGACTGGCTGGTGAGCCTTGTATCAGATGGTATCATCGGTGGTCTTGGTGCAGTGCTTGGATTCGTTCCGCAGATGGCGATCCTGTTCCTGTTCCTTTCCATCCTTGAGGATTGCGGTTACATGGTTCGTATCGCGTTCGTCATGGACCGTGTATTCCGTCATTTCGGACTTTCCGGAAAGAGCTTTATCCCGCTTCTTATCTCCTCCGGCTGTGGAATCCCTGGAATCATGGCTTCCAAAACGATCGAGGCAGATAATGACCGTCGTCTGACGATCATGACAGCAACATTTATCCCATGTGGTGCCAAGCTTCCGGTTATCGCTCTTATGGGCGGTATCATGACTGCTTATGCAACCGGTGACTATGTAGCTGCTGGTTTCATCACACCACTGATGTACTTCATCGGTGTTGTAGCAGTTCTTGTATCTGCGATCATCCTGAAGAAAACAAAACCGTTCTCCGGTAAACCTGCTCCGTTCGTAATGGAGCTTCCGCAGTACCATATTCCGTCTGCAAAGACAGTTCTGCTTCACGTTTGGGAGAGACTGAAAGGCTTCATCATCAAAGCCGGTACCATTCTTTTCCTTGCAACTGTTATCATGTGGATCCTTTCCAGCATCGGAAATACAGGAAGCGGAATCGGATTTGTTGAGGACAGCAACGACAGTATCATGGCTATCCTTGGTGGTATCCTTGCTCCGATCTTTGCTCCTCTTGGATTTGGCAAATGGCAGCCGGTTGCAGCTCCATCTCCGGATTCTCCGCAAAAGAGTCCATCGTAAGTACAATGGGTGTTCTTGCAAACGTAGCTGGTGATGATGCAGAGGATACATGATCGTTGGTGCAGCGATCAAAGCATGGTTCCCGACAGCAGTAGCAGCATTTTCTTTCCTGCTGTTCAACCTGCTTGACTCTCCGTGCCTTGCAGCTATTTCTACAATGGCACATGAGATGCAGTCCAGAAAATGGTTCTGGTTTGCAATTCTCTTCCAGAACATTTTTGCTTATGTTGTAACACTTTGTGTATACCAGATCGGTCTTGTTGTCACAGGTGCCGGTTCCTTCGGAATTGGAACGATCGTAGCGCTGATCCTTGCAGCGATCCTGCTCTTCCTTTTGTTCAGACCAGATCCGTACAAGAACCAGAACGATGTTACAAAGAGATCTGTACAGGCAGCAGAGTAATTGAAAACCGGTCATACAGTAACGATCCGGTACATATGATAGCTTTGAAATGATGCTGTAAGGACAGCTGAAATGATAAGAAATGCAGGAGACCGGGGATGTAAATACCTGGTCTTCTGTGCTATAATAAGCCTGAAGAAATATGGAAGTTTTTTTACAAAAGTATTATCAGAGGCTGGCAGCAGTTCACAGGCTGTACAGCGAAAGAAAGGGTGACAGATATGAGTATGATAGCGGATATTATTGTACTGGCACTGGTGATCGCATATGGCGTATTTGTGGTCAGTTATCTCTATTCAAGAAAGAAACAGGGGCTCAGCTGTGTCGGCTGTGCCGGTAACACACGTACAGGTGGCTGTGGTGGTAGCTGCTCCGGTCATTGTTCCGGCTGCTCCGGCTGCAGTGGAATGCATAAGTAACCAGGAGGGAAAGAAATCATGGCAAATGCAATTGTTGTCATCGTTGTTATCATCATTATGCTGTTTGCCGGAAAAGGCGCATATAAACATCTGAAGGGCGAAGGCGCCTGCTGCGGAGGCGGCAGCAAGCCGGAGATCCCGAAGAAGAAGCTGGATGGAACCAAGCTGGGTGAGAAAACCATGAAGATCACAGGCATGCACTGTGAGAACTGTGTGGCCAGCGTCACAAGAGCGATCAACCGCATTGACGGTGCGGCAGCAAAAGTAAGCCTGAAAAAGGTGAGGCAGTGGTTTCCTACGACAGAGAGATTTCCGACGAAGAGCTTAAGAAGGTAGTGGAAGACAGAGGATATCACGTAGTTTCTATCCAGTAAAGCTTTATCATAAGAATAACTTTGCCGCGGTTCTGAGCCGGCAGATCAGAGAAGAGACTTCTCGGCGAAATGCTTAAAAATATTTCGCTGGGGGCCTTTTTTTGTATAAAAAAGTCAGAGTTGCAATTGACTCACTAATGTACACCATTGTATAATAAAAACAGAAAAATTCAGACGGAACGAAATATTTTCTTTCTATCCGGATGAGGCATTAAAACAAAATACAGCAGGAAACAGACTTGACGGCAAGGAATATCCGAGCAGGAATCGTTGTTCATCCGGCACAGCTTAACCGAATCAGCTGCGAAGCAGTTATTCGGTTATGAACAAGCAGCAAATGCGGATCGCGAATATCCGCCTGACTATGTTTTGTGAGCGGAATACGGGACTCTTTCACCTTGTGCGTGAAAGAGCTTTTTTATGAAAAATACCTGCGGGAGCGGACAGAATGAATTAGGGAGGATTTTATGCTGAAGGTAGCAGTATACGGAAAGGGCGGTATCGGAAAGTCTACAGTGACGTCCAACCTGGCGGCGGCTTTTGCAGCCATGGGGAAAAGAGTGATCCAGATCGGTTGTGATCCCAAGGCGGATTCCACCATCAATCTTCTTGGGGGAGAACCTCTGCGGCCGGTAATGAATTATATGCGGGAAGAGGATGAGGAGCCGGAAAAGCTGGAGGATATTTCAAAGGAGGGTTTTGGTGGAGTCCTCTGCATTGAGACAGGCGGCCCCACGCCGGGACTTGGCTGTGCAGGCAGAGGTATCATCGCAACCTTTCAGCTTCTGGAGGATCTGAAGCTTTTTGAGACCTGGAAGCCGGATGTAGTGCTTTACGATGTTCTTGGAGATGTAGTATGCGGCGGTTTTGCGGCACCGATCCGGGAGGGCTATGCGGAAAAAGTACTCATTGTCACATCCGGAGAGAAAATGGCACTCTATGCAGCCAATAATATTTCCAGTGCTGTGCGGAATTTTGAGGATCGAAGTTATGCGAGGATCTTCGGGATCGTGCTGAATCACAGGAATGTGGAGAATGAAACGGAAAAAGTAAATGCTTTTGCAGAAAAAAATAATATCCCGGTCGTGGGTGAGATCCCGAGAAGTGACGAGATCATCCGATGGGAGGAATCAGGCAAAACGGTGATCGAGGGAGATGAAATTCTGAGATCAGTGAGAAATTTTTTGCACTGGCCAGGAAGCTATTGGAAAGTGAAGAAGCGGAGAAGGAGGATATATGAAAAAGGAAGCATATTTTGCAACTGCAGAAGAACTGGCCCGGGGCGGGCTGGAAGCGATCCCTCCGCAGATGATCTCCGGGAAGCATCTGATCTATAGCTCTCCGGCAACTCTGGCATTTAACTCTCCGGGAGCGGAGGGCTTTGGCGTAAAGCGGGCCGGGCTTGCAGTGCCGGATTCCATTATGCTGATCGTGGCACCGGGATGCTGCGGAAGAAATACTTCTCTTATCAGCTCCATGCCGGAGTACAATGATCGATTTTTTATCTGATGATGGACGAGACGGATATTGTTACAGGCCGTCACCTGAAAAAGATCCCGAAAGCGGTAAAAGAGATCTGCGACTGCTGTGAGAAGAAGCCGTCTGTGGTGATGATCTGTATCACCTGTGTGGATGCACTTCTGGGAACGGATATGGAACGTGTCTGCCGGAAGGCAGAGGAAAAGGTGGATATTCCGGTGCGTCCCTGTTACATGTACGCACTGACACGTGAGGGCAGAAAGCCGCCTATGGTCCATGTGCGCCAGTCCTTATACTCCCTCCTTGAGCCACAGAAGAAAAAGGGAAATGTGGTCAATCTTCTGGGATTTTTTTCGCCGCTGGTTGATGACTGCGAGATGTATGAGCTGCTGCAGCAGGCAGGCGTAAAGACCATCCATGAGATCTCAAGATGTAAGGATTATGAAGAATATCAGACCATGTCACAGGCCAATTTTAATCTGGTGCTTCATCCGGAAGCAAGGTTTGCAGCGGAGGATTTTCATGACCGGCTGAAGATTCCTTTTATTGAGCTTCGGAGGCTCTACCAGACAGATAAGATCGAAAATCAGTATCGTGCCTTGGGACAGGTTCTTGGAGTCTCGTTTGATCAGGAAGTGTATAAAAAACAGCAGAAGAGGCAGTGGAGAGATTCCGGGAGGTCTGTCCGGATGCGTCTTTTGCTGTAGGGGAGTGCATGAACGGAGACCCCTTTGAGCTGGCCCTGGCCCTGGTGCGGTATGGTTTCCGGGTGCCGGAGATCTACGGAACTATCACAGCCGAGAATTTTGTATACATACGGCATCTTGCGGAATTGAGTCCGAATACAAAGGTTTTTTCCAATATGGAACCCACCATGCTGTATTACGATCCGTCCGGGAGCGGAGTGAACCTTACTATAGGAAAGGATGCAGGATATTATCACCGGGATCAGCCAAATGCCGTGTGGAATCAGGACCGGCAGCCCTATGGCTATGCAGGGGTACGCAGGCTGTTTGAAACACTGACAGAGAAAGTTTTGCAGAAGGGAGAAAAGGTATGAGAGGACTTCGGAAATATCTGACACCTTTTGCACCGGATCAGTCCGGAGCCGTGTCAGTGCTGTATGAGCTTGGCGGGATCATCGTGATCTGTGATGCAGGAGGATGTGCGGGAAATGTCTGCGGCTTTGATGAACCAAGATGGTTTGAACAGAAAAGTGCGGTATTCAGTGCAGGACTTCGGGATATGGATGCCATCCTGGGACGGGATGACCGCCTGGTTGCCAAGCTTGTGGATGCAGCAGTAAAGGTGGAGGCAGGCTTTGCAGCCATTATCGGAACACCGGTACCTGCTGTGATCGGAACGGATCATCAGGCACTGCGGCGGATGTGCGAGAAGAAAACAGATCTTCCGGTGCTTGCAGTAAATACCAACGGAATGGAGCTTTATGATGCGGGAGAGCGGAAGGCTTATCTGGAGCTTTTTAAAGCCTTTGCCCGGGAAAAGCTGCCTGTGGAGGCTGGTAAGACAGGAATTCTCGGAATGACACCTCAGGATGTCAGTGACCTGAAAGCAGCAGACAAGATCCGTGAAAAATTCCGTGCCAGAGGACAGAGAGCAGTCTGCTACGGAATGGGAGACGGGCTTGATGAGGTAAAAAAAGCCTCCTCTGCGGAAAAAAATATCGTGGTTTCTCCTGCGGCACTGGAATGTGCCAGATATCTGGAGAAAACCTTCGGAACACCTTATGAGGTGGGATATCCTCTGGCGGAAGAGCTGGTTCCTGATATGGATTATACAGGAAAAAAGATTCTCATTGTGCAGCAGCAGGTGATGGCCGGTTCCATAAGAGAGGAGCTACGGAAACGTGGTGCGGACGGAGAGCTCACCGTGGCAAGCTGGTTTTCCATGGAAAAGATCTCCTGGAGGAGGGCGATGTGTCATTAAGGGATGAGGAAGATTACATTGGAACTGGCAGAGAAGGGCGGATATGACGTGATCTTTGCAGATCCATGTATGAAGCGGATGACAAAGGCTTTTTCAGGAGTGTTTGTGGATACAGTGCATTTTGCGGTATCCGGAAAATGCAGGTAGTCCATAAGGGCAGGATATAAAGTTACATGCATGCTGCAGCCGGATCAGTGGAAACAGCTGCAGGGAATGGAGAAACATATGGAGCGGGAAATTACGAAAATGATCCGTGTTTATGGGATCGTACAGGGAGTGGGATTTCGCCCTACGGTGAGTCGTCATGCTATGGCAAGAGGAATCCGTGGCAGTGTGTCCAATAAAGGACCCTATGTGGAGATTTTTGCTCAGGGTAAGCAGCAGGATGTGGATGCCTTTATCGCAGATATCGGGAATAAGCCACCGAAGCGTGCAGCTATCCTGAAGCTTCTTGAAGAACCGGTGGAGGAGCCGGAGAAATTTACACAGTTTGATATCATCGAAAGTGAGAAGACAAAGGGCGAAATCTTTGTCTCCCCGGATATCGCGATCTGCGATGAATGTAAGGCGGAGATGTTTGATCCGGAAAACAGGCGGTATCTGCATCCCTTTATCAACTGTACCTGCTGCGGTCCCAGACTGACGATCCTGGATTCCCTTCCTTATGACCGTGAACGGACCAGTATGAAGGAATTTCCTATGTGTCCCTCCTGTGCGGATGAGTACCATAACCCGGATACCAGACGCTATGATGCCCAGCCGGTGTGCTGTAATGACTGCGGCCCTGAGGTATACCTAGCGGGAAGAGAGGAACGGGGACGGGAGGCGATCACTTATACAAGGAAGATCATTGCTTCCGGCGGGATCGTGGCCATCAAAGGGATCGGTGGTTTTCACCTTTGCTGTGATGCTACCAGTGAGGAGGCTGTACAGCGGCTGCGGCAGCGGAAACGGCGTCCGGTGAAGCCTTTTGCAGTGATGGAACAGGATATGGAAGCTGTGAAGAAGATCTGTAAGGTCAGCGAGGAACAGGAGAAGATCCTTACCGGTCATCAGAAGCCGATCCTGCTGCTGGATAAGCTGCCGGGAGAAACGGGGCTTTGTGAGAGCATTGCCCCCGGGAATCCCAAGGTGGGTGTCATGCTTCCCTATGCACCGGTTCAGCTGCTTCTTTTTCATTACGATGATGGGATCCGGATGCCCGGGCTTCTGGTAATGACCAGCGGAAATACTTCCGGGGGCGCCGATCTGCAGAGATGATGAGGAGGCGGCAGAGGAGCTTTCCCATCTCTGTGACTGTATTCTTTCCCACAACAGGAAGATACGTATCCGGGCCGACGATTCGGTGATGGATTTCTATAAGGGTGAACCTATATGATCCGCCGTTCCCGCGGGTATGCGCCTCTTCCGTTTATGGTCTCCACACCCTGGAAGGGCCAGGTGATCGCAGCAGGTGGAGAACTTAAGAACACCTTCTGCATTGGTGTGGATAACCGTTTTTATCCTTCCCCTTATGTGGAGATCTGGAGGATCTTCGAACGGTAAAAGCCCTGAAGGAAACGATCGGGCGGCTGGAAACACTTCTGGAGGTGCAGCCGGAGGTAGTGGTCTGTGATCTTCACCCTAAATATAATTCCACAGTGGTGGCAGAGGAGCTAGGGCTTCCGGTTCTGAGGGTGCAGCATCATTATGCACACATTTTATCCTGCATGGCAGAAAATGACTGCGAAGAAAAGGTGATAGGGGTTTCCTTTGACGGAACAGGCTATGGAACCGATGGAACCATCTGGGGCGGAGAGCTCCTGGTTGCAGACTGTCAAGGATTTACAAGGCTTGGAAGTATAGAACCCTTTGTCCAGGTTGGCGGAGATATTTCCGCAAAAGAAGGCTGGCGGGTCGCCGTTTCCCTGATCTGGCAGAATACGGGAAATCTGGAAAAAACCCTGGACACTGTCCGTAAACTGGGACTTTGCACAGATCAGGAAGCAAAGGTACTGGTGACTATGGCACAGCGGAAGATCAATGCCGTGACTTCCACCAGTGCAGGAAGACTTTTTGACGGAGTCAGTGCGATCCTGGGGATCCGGAGAGCGTCCACCTTTGAGGGAGAAGCGTCCACAGCGCTGGAATTTGCGGCGGAGGCCTGGAGAAAGCAGCGGGAGATGCAGAAGAAAAATCCGGAAGAAAATCTGAAGATACGGATGTCAGAAAGGGAAGACATTCCGGAAAGCATAGGCATCTCAGAAGCGTCTGAAGATGAACGAAAATTTATTTTAAATACAGGTGAGATCGTTGCATATCTGGTCCGGGCAAGGCTTGCAGGAGAGGATCCCGGGAAGCTGGCTTATGGATTTCACCGGGCACTGGCAGATGAGATCCTTGTAGCCTGTGAGGAAGCAGAGCGGCAGACCGGAATCCGGAAAGTGGCATTAAGTGGCGGTGTCTTTCAGAACCGGCTGCTTCTGGACTGGTAGATGACGGCCTTACGGAAATGGGGTTTAAAGTTCTGAAGCACAGCCTGATCCCGCCGAATGATGGAGGGATCGCACTGGGACAGGCGGTGTATGGGATGGCTTATGTGCAGCGGCACAGATAAATATAGACGAGATCATGCAGATACGGATTAAAAATGTTTTATGATAACGCATGGAGCATACAGCAGAAATGCAGGATGGGAGGCACAGATATGTGTGTAGGATTATCAGCAAAAGTAGTAAAGATCAGTGACGGAACAGCAGTGGTGGATGCAGGCGGTGCAAAGAGAGAGGTTTCCGCCCAGCTCCTGGGAGACCTGGAGCCGGGGGATTATGTGATGGTGCATGCTGGTGTTGCCATTGCAAAGATCACCGATGATGACGAGGAAGAGACAGACCAGCTGATGGAGGAACTGCTGTGATGGAAGAGAAGGAAAAAACAGCAAGAGAGATCATAGAAGGATATCAGGGCACCGCCGGTGTGGATCATGGAGGTCTGCGAACACACACCCACGAGATCTTCCGTCTGGGGATCCGCAGGCTTCTGCCGCCGCAGGTGGAGCTGATCTCAGGACCGGGATGTCCGGTCTGTGTAACACCGGTAGGATTTATTGACGAGGCCGTTTATCTTGCTCTGGAAAAACAGGTGACGATCTGCACATTCGGTGATCTTGTCCGCGTACCGGGAACAAAGAAAAGCCTTGCAGATGCCAGGGCAGAAGGCGCCAGGATACGGATCGTCTATTCACCGGCAGATGCAGAAAAATATGCGAAAGGGCATCCAAAAGAGCAGGTGGTATTTCTTTCCGTTGGCTTTGAGACCACCACGCCTGCCGGCTGTCTTTCCGTGAAAAAGGCCGGAGAGGACGGACTTTCCAATTATTCGCTCCTTGTGGCAAACAAGACCATGCCCCAGGCTTATCAGGCATTAAAGGGCAGTGCGGATGTGTTCCTTTATCCTGGACATGTCAATGCGATCACAGGAACTGCGCTCTGCGAGCATCTGGCAGAGGAAGGTATCAGTGGTGTGGTGGCAGGCTTTACAGCGAAGGAGCTGCTTACGGCACTGGCTGTTGCACTGGTACGTTTTCAGGAAGGAAAACCGTTCTTTGTAAACTGCTATCCCGTGTGGTAAAAAGTGAGGGAAGCCCGGAGGCACAGAAGCTGATCGAAGACTGATGGAGCCCTGTGATTCCGAATGGCGCGGTCTGGGTGTGATCCCGGGGTCCGGCCTGGTGCTCCGGAAGGAGTGGGAAGCCTTTGATGCCAGAAAAAAATATGCAGTGCCGCCGATCCAGGGCAGGCCAAATCCGGCCTGTCGCTGTGGGGATGTGCTTCAGGGAAAATGCAGGCCATCAGATTGTAAGGTATTCGGAAAGGTCTGTACCCCGCAGCATCCGGTAGGTGCCTGTATGGTATCCAATGAAGGAGCATGTTCCGCATATTTTATGTACGGAAACTGATGTCCGCTTTAATGGACTGCGAAATATGATACATTACATATAGTACAAACGAAGGATCGTATCCGGAAAATCTGACAGGATGAAACCGATATGAAATTCCTTTGACCCAGCATAGAAAGAAGATAATATTATGGAAAATAAAACAGTGACCATGGCACACGGTGCCGGAGGCCGTCAGACCTCAGAACTGATCGATGAAGTATTCAAAGCGCATTTTGCAAACCCGGATCTCACAGCCGATGATGCGGCCGTGCTGGTTCCGCCTGAAGGAAAAATGGCAGTATCCACCGATGGATTTATTGTTTCTCCGGCATTTTTTCCGGGGGGAAATATCGGCAAGCTTTCCATCTGTGGAACCGTTAATGACCTTGCCTGTATGGGAGCAAAACCGATGTATCTTACCTGCGCTTTTGTCATTGAGGAGGGTTTTCCCATGGAGAAGCTGGAGGAGATCGCCGCAGCCATGGAAAAACAGCAAAAGAAGCCGGAGTGCGTATTGTTTCTGGAGATACTAAGGTGGCAGGAAAAGGTCAGGTTGACGGTGTGTTTATCACAACAACCGGAATGGGTGAGATCCAGGAGGGCGTTCAGGTAGGCGGTGAGCTGGCAAAACCGGGAGATGCCATTATTGTAACCGGTGATGTGGGAAGACATGGATGCACCATTCTTCTGGCAAGAGAGGATTTCGGCATTGACGCAGATGTGACAAGTGACTGCGCACCGCTGTGGGGAGCTGTAAAAGATGTACTGGATGCCACCCATAACATTCATGTGATCCGTGATGCCACAAGAGGTGGTGTCGGAACGGTTCTTTACGAGATCGCAGGACAGAGTAACGTAGGGATCCGCCTGGATGCAGCAGCTGTTCCGGTAGCTCCGGAGGTAAAGGGTGTCTGCGGCATGCTTGGCCTGGAGCCTCTTTATCTGGCATGTGAGGGACGAATGGTGATCATGGCACCAAAGGAAGAGGCAGGAAGGATCGTGGAAGCACTGCGTAAATGTCCTTATTCCAGGGACGCAGCCATTATCGGTGAAGTTACGGAAGACCAGCCGGGAAAGGTTGTCATGACTACGGAGATCGGAACGCAGGCACTTCTTCCGCAGCCGGGAGGAGAGCTTCTGCCGAGGATCTGCTGATAATATCGGAAAGGAGAGTCAGATCTTATGGAGACAAGAGTGGCATTGATCTCGATCATTGTGGAAAACAATGACGTGATCGATGATATCAACCGTTTTCTTCATGAAGCGGGAAAATATATTATCGGGAGAATGGGGATCCCTTACCGGGAAAAAGGCATCAATATCATCAGTATTGCCATTGATGCACCACAGGATGTGATCAGCTCCTTATCCGGAAGATCGGCCGCCTCAGTGGAGTTTCCGCCAAAACGGCATATTCCAATGTGATCACAAAAGCGGAGGACAGAAAATGATAAAAGTTGCGGTATACGGAAAGGGCGGCATCGGAAAATCTACTACGGTTTCCAATGTGGCAGTAGCCCTTGCGGAAAAAGGAATGAAAGTGATGCAGATCGGCTGTGATCCCAAGGCAGATTCCACGATCCTTCTCAGGCATGGAAAAAAAGTTCCCACTGTACTGGAGCTGTATAACGAAAAACGCCAGGAGCTGAAGCTTACGGATATGGTGCAGATCGGATATGGGGGTGTAGTCTGTGTGGAAGCCGGCGGTCCTGCACCGGGGCTTGGATGTGCGGGAAGAGGTATCATTACTGCTCTCGAGAAGCTTAAGGAAAACGGAGCCTATGAGACCTATAAACCGGACATTGTTTTTTATGACGTACTGGGAGATGTTGTCTGCGGTGGATTTTCCATGCCCATGCGAAAGGGGTATGCAGATAAGGTATTTATCATCACCTCCGGAGAAAACATGGCCATCCATGCAGGGGCAAATATTGCCATGGCAGTGGATAATTTCAGAAACAGAGGATATGCATCCCTTGGCGGCGTGATCCTGAACCGGCGGAACGTGCCGGGAGAGGAAGAAAAAGTCCGGGAGCTGGCAGAGGATTTTCATACGCGGGTAGTGGGAACGCTTTCCAGAAGTGAACTGGTCCTGGAAGCAGAGAATCGAGGAAAAACTCTTCTGGAAGCCTATCCGGATTGTGAGATGGCAGAGGAGTACCGGACACTGGCCGAGCAGATCCTGAGTGCATGCAGGAGGAAGCTCATGTTAAAAAGAGTTGGTAACAGAGAGCTTTTGGGAAAAACAGAAATATTTATAAAGGAAGCCTCTTTTCCGGTTCCCTTTCAGCCGGGACTGGAATTTAATTCACCGGTCCATGGAAACTGGAATATCGTACATACGGGAATGCTGGTTCCGGAAGCAAGGCAGATCTACGTCTGTGCGGATAACTGCATGCGTGGCGTTGTGCTGACTGCCGCAGAGATGAATGCGGCAGACCGTTTTTCCTTTGTGATCGTGGAGGAAAAGGATCTTCTGGGCGGAAATCTGGAGGATGTGACCATTGAAGGAGTGACGGACATTCTGAACCGGCTGGATGAGAAGCCAAAGGCAGTATTGCTTTTTACTGTGTGTCTTCATCATTTTCTGGGAAGTGATTTGGAACGCATCTACGGAGAACTGGAAGAAAGATTTCCGGAGATCTTTTTTATGCGGTGCTTTATGGATCCTATCATGCAGAAAACAGGCCCGACTCCGGATCAGAAGCTGCGCCGTGCCATGTATGATGCAGTACCGGAGAGGAAAGCTGATCCGGAATGTGTCACAGTCCTGGGCAGTGATTTTGTGTTGGATGAGAGTGCAGATATCTGCCGGATCCTGAAAAGAACGGAATCCGTCTCCGTGAAGCACCGGCCTGTAAGAACTGGGAGGATTATCAGAGTCTGGGAGAGGGAAGCCTGATCCTTAACTGTTATCCGGCAGGAAAATTCGGAGTACAGCAGCAGGCGGAGAGACTTGGAAGGCCGTTTTTATACCTGCCCGGAAGCTTTGACTATGAGGAGATAGAGACGCAGGAAAAGTATTTGCTGGAGCTGCTGGATCAGCAAAGTGGCGGTAAAAATGGCCTGGATATCGAAACGGAGATCCGAAAATGCGAGGAAGCTCTTTTCCATTGCACACCAGATCATCGGTGACACTCCCATAGCTGTGGATTATCTTTTTCATCCAAGACCTCTGGGACTTGCAAAGCTTCTCCTTACCCATGGATTTCAGGTACAGTCCGTTTTTCTGGACAGTATCAGCCCGGAAGAAAAAGAAGTATTTTTCTGGCTGAAGGAGAATTATCCGGAACTCAGGCTGATTTCGACTGTTCGCCCGGAGATGAGAGTGCGGCCACGGCAGCATTCCGGAAAACTCCTTGCGATCGGACAAAAAGCAGCCTGGTTTACCGGAAGCCGGAATTTTGTCAATATGGTACAGGGCGGCGGGCTCTGGGGCTTTGACGGGATCAGACGTACTGCACAGCTGATGCTGGAGGCATTTAATGAGGAAAAAGCTCCGGAGGATCTGATCGTTCGAAAGGGATGGGGGTGCGAAAGCTGCATATGAGACAGGCATATCGGATCATACCGATCTACACGGCAGACGTGTCCGGCGTCTGCTCTGCATTGTATGAGCTTGGAGGAATGACAGTGATGCATGATCCCTCCGGCTGTAATTCTACCTATAATACCCATGATGAGATCCGGTGGTACGACCAGGACAGTCTGATCTTTATCTCAGGTCTTACGGATATCGATGCCATTATGGGAAACGATGAGAAATTTCTTCAGGATATCGAAGAGGCGGCAAAGGAGCTGAAACCGAAATTTATTGCACTTGCAAGTTCACCGATCCCCTTTATGAACGGAACAGATTTTCAGGGACTGGCCCGTGCACTTACAGCAAGGACCGAAATTACGGTATTTTCGGTTCCGACCAGCGGCATGCACGACTATGTATACGGAGCAGGGCTGGCACTGGCGGAAATCGCAGGACATTTCACAGGAGCAGCAGAGAAAACCGGAAGGTGTTTAGAAGTACCGACGGGATCTGCGGAAAGATCTACAGAGAAGAGAAGCAGGAAATTAAATCTTCTTGGAGCGACACCCCTTGATCTTGGCCCGCAGTCTGCAGTAGATGCCATGAAAAAACGTCTGAAAAACTATGGCTGGGAGATACTTTCCACCTGGGCTATGGGGGATACGCTGGAAGCTTTGTCCTGTGCCGGTGAAGCGGCGGTAAACCTTGTGGTATCCTCTGTGGGAATCCCGGCGGCCAATGTGCTGAAAGAAAAATTCGGTACGCCATTTCTCGTGGGGACTCCTGTGGAAGGCTATGAGGGACAGATTTCAGATGCACTTGAGCGGATCGCGGATAGATCCTGTGGAGAGTGGGTAAATAAGAAGGATGACTCCGCAGAGGAAAGCGGAGGGCAGATCTTAGGGAAACAGGAGGAACTGTGGAAAGTAACTCCGGAGCAGGTAATCTATTTTCAGGGAAGGAACAGTCTGTCAGCAGTATCTGACCCTTCAGGAGAAAGCAGGGAAATGCCCGACAAAGATGAGGTATTTTTTTCCGTACCGGACATTACCATCATCGGAGAACCGGTTACCATGGGCTCCCTGGCAGCAGTCATAGAGCAGAAATACGGAAAAAGGTTCAGCTGCTCTGTCCGCTGGAGATCACAGAGGGACTTTTGCGCAAGGGAGATGAAGCCATCTGTGGCGAGGAAGCCATGGAAGAAAAGCTGAAAACAGCCAGGATCATTGTGGCAGACCCACTCTATCGTCCGATCTGTCCGAAAACAGCCATTTTTTATGAGATGCCGCATATTGCGTTTTCCGGAAGGATATATCTCAGAAAATATTTTCCGGAATAAAGAGCGTTTCGTGATCATGTATATAAATATTATGCGGATGAGAAACAGGGCAGCAGTGTGTATAATTGCAGGAAAATCACATAAACTGAATTATAAGAAACCGTAAAGGCGTTGCAGAAATATGCAGCGCCTTTTTCCGGCAGTAATACCGGAAATGGAGTATATATGGAGGGATTTTTATGTGGGGATTTTTGTCAGCACTGATCTCAGGTGCACTGATGAGTATTCAAGGGGTATTTAACACAAATGTAACAAAACAGACCAGTCTGTGGGTTTCAACCGGCTGGGTACAGTTTTCTGCATTTCTGGTCTGTGTGGCAGCATGGTTTTTTACAGGCAGAGAAAGTATCGGCATGCTGTGGCAGGTAGAGGCTAAATATAATTTACTCGGAGGAGTGATCGGTGCATTTATCACTATCACAGTGATCCGGAGTATGGGAAGTCTGGGGCCTGCGCGGGCGGTTATGCTTATTGTCATTTCTCAGCTTGCGGTGGCTTATCTTATAGAATTGTTGGGGATTTTCGGTGTGGAAAGAGCAGATTTTCAGTGGAGAAAGCTGTTGGGAATGCTGATCTGTATTGCAGGTGTGGTTATTTTCAAATGGAAATAGAAATAAAAGTATTGTAATATTTGTAATACTTCGTTAAAATAAGGTATGGTTTTGCATGAGTAACGGGGCACCTGCCGCCACATCGGCGGAAAGGAGTGAACCGCCTACCTATGAAAATAAGATCACATATCAGAAGTGTTCGGTTTGTTTTTTCCATATTTTTGTTACAGATCCTGGCAGGGCTGACAGGCTGTAAGGATGACGGAACAGAATTTCTGGAGAAAGAACTGGTGCAGGAAGAAAGTACGGAAGCATCCGGAATGGATGCAGAGCAGGAAGAACCGAAGGATACGGAAAGTGAAGTATCCGGGAAGGCATCCGCAGGGGCTGCGGCAGATATATCACAGAAGAAACAGAATGAGTCTGCGGAGGAACCGGCTCCGGAGGTTGAAAAACAGCTGCCGGAGATCTCAGACACCCCTCAGACCATTTATGTAGATATATGTGGAGCAGTGACCAGCCCGGGAGTCTATGAGCTTCCATATGGCAGCCGTGTTTTTCAGGCTATCGAGCAGGCCGGAGGATATCTTCCGGAAGCTGCGGCAAGCTATCTCAACCGTGCTAAGGGACTTTCCGATGGACAGCAGGTTTATGTGCCTACCCAGGCGGAGGTGGACAGCCAGCGGATCGCAGCTACCCAAGATGGATCGGAAGTCACAGCAGAAAACAGTACCGAAACGGCGAGCGGACAGAAATCCGCCGGAGAGGATTCCGGTGAAGCCGAGACTGCATCTTCCACAGAGCAGAAGATCGATCTGAACACCGCTGATGTATCCCAGCTTACTACTCTCACAGGTGTAGGGGAGTCCAAGGCCCTGGCGATCATCGCTTACAGGGAAGAGAACGGTCCCTTTACTTCAGCAGAGGATATCATGAATGTACCAGGCATCAAAGAAGGAACCTATGAGAAGATAAAGGATAAAATAGCAATAAAGTAAGGAGCGCTAAATGAGCAGGAAAGTATTGGTAGTAGATGATGAGAAACTGATTGTCAAGGGACTTCGCTTCAGTCTGGAGCAGGACGGAATGGAAGTGGACTGTGCCTATGACGGAGAGGAAGCACTGGAAAAAGCAAAAGCAGGAGAGTACGATATCATCCTTCTTGACCTGATGCTTCCCAAAATGGACGGTCTTGAGGTATGCCAGCAGATCCGTGAATTTTCCAATGTTCCGATCATCATGCTTACAGCAAAAGGAGAAGATATGGATAAGATCCTGGGTCTGGAATACGGAGCTGATGATTATGTCACCAAGCCTTTCAACATCCTGGAAGTCAAAGCCCGCATCAAGGCGATCATCCGCCGTGCAGGCAGCAAACAGGACAAGCAGGAGAAGGCCAAGACTGTGGAAGTCGGAGAACTGAAGCTGGACTGCGAAGGACGCCGCGTATTTATCTCCGGAAAAGAGATCAACCTCACAGCCAAGGAATTTGATGTGCTGGAACTGCTGGTATTCAATCCGAACAAGGTATACAGCAGAGAAAATCTTCTGAATATCGTATGGGGCTATGAATATCCGGGAGATGTCCGTACCGTAGATGTACATATCCGCCGCCTGAGAGAAAAGATCGAGGCCAATCCCAGTGAGCCGAAATATGTACACACCAAATGGGGTGTGGGCTACTATTTCCAGGCATAACCTGTGAAGTTCAAAAAGAACGGCAAATTTTTCAAAAGTCTCCGCTTTCGTATTCTGATCATCCTGATCATACTGGGAATCGTACCGAGTGTCATCGTAACGGAAATGGTCATTGCCAACTATGAAGATCGTCGCCATTGCCAACCGTGTGCAGAGCATGGAGAACATCTGTGACATCATGTGCGACCTGCTGATCAAGGAGAATTATCTGAATGACACCAGCTCTCAGACGGTGAACAGCAAGCTGGAATTACTGTCCAACAGCTATGGTGGCAGGATTCTCATTGTAGACAGGGATTTCAGGATCATCAAGGATACCTATGGCGTGGATGAGGCAGGACTCTGGTTTCCCAGAAAGTATTGAACTGTTTTAAAGGAGAAGATGCCTACCAATATGATTCTGACAGCCAGAAGCTGATCTTGGCAGTTCCGGTAAAAAGTCCGGATGTAAAACAGGTGCAGGGTGCCATGATGATCATGGCATCTTCCAGTGAGGTGACAGCAACCATCCATGAACTGGAGCAGAAAGGGATTCTGATCATCGGTATCATTGTAGTGCTGGCCATTTTTCTGGGTTATATTCTTTCCACGATCCTGGTGAAGCCATTTGCCAGGGTAACGAAAGCAATCGAGGACCTTACAGACGGATATCAGAATGAGGAGATCTCGGTACCGGATTATACAGAGACAGCTTTGATCACAGATGCATTTAACAAGATGCTTTCCAGAATGAAGACGTTGGATGAATCCAGACAGGAGTTTGTATCCAATGTGTCTCATGAGCTGAAGACACCTATGACTTCAATGAAGGTTCTGGCGGATTCGCTGGTAGGACAGCAGGGGGTTCCGGAGGAACTGTATCAGGAATTTCTTTCTGATATCACAGAAGAGATTGACAGAGAGAACAAGATCATCACCGATCTGCTCTCCCTGGTAAAATGGAACAAAAAGCAGCAGATATGAATATCAGCAATATGAATATCAATGAGCTGCTGGAGAATATTCTGAAGCGTCTCCGTCCTATTGCAGATCAGAGAAGGATTGACTGATCCTGGATTCGTTCCGACCGGTAACCGCAGATGTGGATGAGGTGAAATTTACCCTTGCCATCAGTAACCTGGTCGAAAATGGTATCAAATACAATGTAGATGAGGGATGGGTCCGCGTAACACTGGATGCGGATCATAAGGATTTCTATGTGACGGTTGCAGATTCCGGCCTGGGAATACCGGAAGATTCCATTGAACGGATCTTTGAGCGTTTTTATCGTGTGGATAAATCCCATTCCAGAGAGATCGGCGGAACCGGTCTTGGACTTGCTATTACAAGAAGTTCTATAGCCATGCATCATGGATCATCAAGGTATCCAGCAAAGAGGGCGAGGGAACCACATTTACCGTGAAGATCCCGCTGTCCTATATCCCGTCCTAGGAGGTACAGCATGAAAAAAACGATTTTGATCATCTGTGTGGCCGCTGCCTGCATCCTTTTTGGTCTGGTTGCTTTCATAGGTTTGTCGGGAAGAAATAAAAACGAAGAACAGCAGTATAGATTTTATTATATCAACAGCGATGAAACGAGACTGAAAGAAGAAAAATATACTCCGGAGAAGGAAACAACAGAAGTGATGCTGCGCAATTTTTCCGAGAGTCTGAATAACCGTGAGAGCCGGGAAGACGGAATCTCACTTTTTCCGGATGGGGTAAAGATTTCTTCTTATTCCATACAGGATGGAGTCCTGAACGTAGAATTCAATGAGGCCTATGATAAAATGTCACGTACCAGAGAACTTCTGGTGCGGGCAGGTATAGTGAAGATCTTTTTACAGGTTCCAGGAGTGGATTCTGTGGAGATCTATGTGGGTAAAAAGCCGCTGACAGATACCAGGGGTGAAGAAGTGGGAGCCATGAACAACGACACCTTTGTGGAGTTTCCGGGTCCGATGGGGATGTGTACAGCTATGACACCTTTACTCTGTATTTCACAAATAAAAACGGAGATAAACTGGTAGCGGAACAGAGAAGTGTCCGCTACAGACGAAATCTTCCGAAGGCTACGGTGGTTTTGGAGCAGCTTGCAAGAGGTCCGCTGGAAAAAGGACAATTATCCTACAATACCGGAGAATTCAGAGGTACTTTCGCTGACGAGAGCAAACGGAATCTGCTATGTGGATTATAATTCCGTATTTCAGGATTATGCGCTGGATGTTTCGGAACAGATTGCCGTGTATTCGGTGGTAAATACGCTGATCGCGGCAACGGATGTGGACAAGTTGAGATTTCCATCGAAGGAAACAAGGAAGTGACTTTTGGCCAGAATATGCAGCTTTATAAGTTCTATGAATGGAACGACAGCCTGCTGGCAGATACAAAGACCAAAAAAGAGCAGAAAAAATAAATACATTTCAAAATATCAGAAAAACGGGAGAACATTTATGCGAAACGGCCGATGTGTCTTTTGTGTTTTCTTATGGTGCTGAGTCTTGGTGCACTGGAGCTTATGGGGATTCCTCTGATCAGGGGAATCCCCTTCCGTTAAATGTGCAGGAACAGATCGAAGCGTACCCTGGTTCCATGATCTGCGGGGAGGTGGAACAGTATGAAAACACAGAATTTTCCCAGTCTGTTTATCTGAAAAAAACATATCTTATCCATCAGTCAAAAAAATTTCCAATTGAAAATGTAAGAATATTTCTCAAAAAAGAAGAAGATCTGAAACCGGGAATGCGGATCCTGGTCAAGGGAACGCTGAAAAGAGTGGAAGGTCCTGCGGAATCCGGGGGGCTTTGACAGCCAACACTTTTATGCCTGTCGTCATATTTATTATTTTATGAAGAACGCTGTGCTCCAAAAGAAAACAGCAGTGTATTCCGGCTACAGGCAGCTCCTTTTGGAGATAAAAGAAAGCTGCAGACAGATTCTGAAGGAAGCTGCAGGAAAAGATGCACCTGTTTTTTGTGCCATGACGCTTGGAGACAAACAGGAACTGGATCCGGAAACACAGATGCGCTATCAGCTGGCCGGAATCATACATATCCTTGCCATCAGCGGACTTCATATCAGTATTCTGGGAATGGGGCTTTACAACCTTCTAAAGAAGATGGGACTGGGAATCTGGCCTGCCGGGATTTTTTCTCTGGGAGTGATGCTGCAGTATGGGATCATGACCGGAGGGAGTGTTTCCACCATGCGGGCAGTAACTATGTTTTTGATCGCCATGGGAGCCAGGATCACCGGACGGATCTATGATATGATGAGTGCTCTTTCCGTAACTGCCATGATGATCCTTGTGGAATCTCCGGCCTATCTCCTGGACAGTGGATTTCTTCTGTCCTTTGGCTGTGTTCTGGGAATGGGGCTCGCTGCGGAAAAGATCTGTGCCCTTGCAGGAGCGGAAAAAAAATGGACAAAAGGCACTGGTAAGTCCTATAGCTCTTCAGCTTGTGACTCTGCCGGTGATGCTGAAGTTTTTCGGAGAAGTCTCTATTGCCGGATTTATCCTGAATCTGTTGGTGCTTCCAAGTGTGGGGGTAGTGCTGACTGGAGGAATGGCGGCGCTACTGCTGGGGATTCTCAGTATTCCCGTGGCAAAACTGGTGCTCCTGCCGGCAAGGGTACTGCTGCTTTTTTATGAACATCTCTGCAGTCTGGCAGGAAGGTCAGGATGGAGTACCTGGATCGGAGGAGAGCCGGAAATATGGCAGATCCTGGTATATTATGGCTTTTTGATCACAGTTCTGTTTATGGGGCAGTATATAAAAGAACAGCTCCGGAAGAAAAAAGCAGTCTGTGAGGAAACGGAGCTAGCAGAGGAGCGGGCGGAAGCAGGTTGCCGGAAGCTATATGCTATCCGGATAACAGCCGGTATTTTTCTGGCAGTCGGAATCCTGATACTGGGATTTCATCCAGCAGGAAGTCTGAAGGTGATCTGCCTGGATGTAGGACAAGGTGACGGTATTCTTGTGGAGACCCCGGAGGATCACCATTTTTTGATCGACGGAGGAAGCAGCAGCCAGTCGGAGCTTGGAAGATACTGCCTTTTGCCGGCATTGAAAAGTCAGGGGATTTCCTGGCTGGATGGGATTTTTATTTCCCATACAGATCAGGATCACATCAACGGTGTGAAGGAGCTTCTGGAATATATGGGAAAAGGTCTTACAACCATCCGGGCCGGATATCTGATCCTGCCTGCCTGGGCGGAAAGACAGATGCGTGGAGGGAGCTTGCAGAGGCAGCAAAAACAGCCGGAGTTAAGGTCATGACAGCCGGAAAAGGGGATGAGCTGCCTTGCGGCAAAGTATCTTTTTCTGTTCTGTGGCCGGAGAAAAATGCCACAGGAAAAGATGTGAATGAGGAAGCTATGGTGATGGAGTTGTCTTTTGGAGATTTTCAGATGCTTTTTACCGGAGATATCGGTGCAGATACGGAGAAAAAGCTTCTGGCAGCCGGGGGGCTTGAGGATGTTGACTGTCTGAAGGTGGGACATCACGGTTCCCGTTATTCTACCACAGAAGCATTTCTTGAGAAAATAAAGCCGGAAGTGGCGATCATTTCCTGTTCGCTCACTAACACCTACGGACATCCGTCACCGGAAACCGTAGAGCGGCTTAAAGCGGCCGGAAGTCAGGTGGAATACACCATGAAAAACGGTGCTATTACCGTGGAAACAGATGGAAAAAAGCTTAAGATCGGAAGGTTCCGAAAACAAGTGGTACTTGTAAACACACTTGTTGTAGAATAGACAGGGTTTATGCAAAAACAAAGTACTGAAAATGTGCAATACAAGATAAGGAGTTTTTATTTATGAAATATGATGTACTGATCGTAGGAGCAGGTCCCGGTGGAATCTTTGCGGCCTATGAACTGATGAATAATGATCCGGAGAAAAAGATCGCGGTTTTTGAAGCTGGTCATCCTCTGGAAAAAAGAAAATGTCCCATCGACGGAAAGAAAGTAAAATCCTGTATTCACTGCAAAACCTGTGCGATCATGAAGGGATTTGGCGGTGCAGGCGCTTTCTCCGACGGAAAATATAATATCACCAATCAGTTTGGCGGAACTCTGTACCAGCATATCGGCAAGGATACAGCCACAGAGCTGATGGAATATGTAGATAAACTGAACCTGATGCATGGCGGTGAAGGAACCAGGCTTTATTCTACCACAAACAGCGAGATCCGTAAGCTCTGCCTTCAGAACGGCCTGCATCTTTTGGATGCATCAGTCCGTCATCTGGGAACAGATATCAACTATGTGGTGCTTCAGAACCTCTATGAAAAATGAAAGACCATGTGGACTTCTATTTTGACGCATCTGTTGACAAAGTAGAAAAAACTGAAGACGGTTATGCAGTTTTTGTAGGAGATGAGCGTTACGAGGGAACTTACTGTATCATCTCGCAGGACGAAGCGGAAGTAAATGGATGGAGACGGTATGTACAGAGCTTAAGATCCCGACTCTTTCCAACCGTGTGGACATCGGAGTCCGTGTGGAGCTTCCGGCAGAGGTTTTCAGCCGTCTGACAGATGAGCTTTATGAGAGCAAGATCGTTTACAGAACTGAGAAGTTTGAGGATATGTCCGTACCTTCTGCATGAACCCGCGAGGTGTTGTCGTGAATGAAAATACCAACGGTATCATCACAGTAAACGGTCACAGCTACGAAGATCCGGCAAAGCATACCAACAATACAAACTTTGCCCTTCTGGTATCCAAGCATTTCTCAGAGCCGTTCCATGACAGCAACGGATACGGTGAGAGCATTGCAAGACTTTCCAATATGCTTGGCGGTGGTGTTATGGTACAGCGGTTTGGAGATCTGATCCGCGGAAGACGAAGCACAAAAGCCCGTATTGAGGAAAGTTTCGTAACACCTACACTTTCTGCGACACCGGGAGATTTAAGCCTTGTTATGCCGAAACGTATCCTAGATGGCATCATCGAGATGATCTATGCCTGGACAAGATCGCACCGGGAACCGCGGATGACGATACTTTGCTTTATGGCGTGGAGGTTAAATTCTACAACATGGAGGTTGAGATTGACGAAAATCTGGAAACCTGCCACAAGGGTCTCTTTGTTATCGGAGACTGCAGCGGCGTGACCCATTCTCTGTCCCATGCATCTGCCAGCGGAATCTACGTAGCCAGATACCTGGAGCAGGAGTATTTTAACAGATAAACTGCAGAGCAGTTTATCTGTTATGAGCAAGTAGCAAAGCGGATTGCGAATATCTGATGTAAGACAGTCCTTTTCTGATATCAGGGTGATGACAGAAAGGGGCTGTTTTTTATGCAGGATGTGCATGAATATTGGAGAAAGTATTCTGATAATAACTGACAGATACAGGGAGAAAACCGGTTACTGTTCACTGGTAATATTTCGCGAGGTGTTTTTTGTGAGCGAAGATTACAGAAAACCGTGAATCGTCTGACATCAACCTTGACAAATTTATGAGTTTGTGGTAAAAGTTAGATAACCAGGTAAAAGAAAATATGTGCAAATGTTATAATGATAAGGTTGCATCCAGTCGGATGTGCAAAAGAGAATCCGGTGAGAATCCGGAACGATACCGTCACTGTGAAAGGGGAGTTGCTTTTATAACCACTGGGAGACCGGGAAGGGAAAGCAGCGTGGAACCAAGTCAGGAGAACTGCCTTATTGTGAGATTCAGGGATTCGCGGTTTACGAATCGGTATTCTCCATAACAATACAGAACTTCTTTTTATGTATTTGTATTGCGCAGAGAATCATGTGTGAGCAGGCGGCCGCAGAGAGCTGCTGCTTTTTTGTACATATCAGTATTCTGGAAATACATGAAAAGAGGACAATGAGAAATGAAAAGAAAAACAATGTTAGCTCTGATGCTCGCAGTTTCCATGACATGCTCTATGGGTGCGGCTACAACAGCAATGGCAGCAGAGGATTCTGCTACAGAAGAGAACGCTGAGGCAGCTGATACCACAGAGGCTTCTGATGCAGATCAGGAAGCAGCAGATAATGTAGCAGCTCTGATCGACAAGATCTATGTACAGGAAAGAAACGACACAACAAGATGAGGACATGCAAGGCAGCCAAAGAAGCATGGGATGCTCTGACAGATGCTCAGAAAGACTGGTAGAGGGTGAGAATGCAGATCCGGATTATTTCGGACGTGACACAGGAGATGCTTCCAAGGACGATCCGCGTAACCAGGATGAGATCGGCGAGAATGAACTTCTTGTTGTAAGCTTTGGTACTTCCTTCAATGACAGCCGTGCAGAGGATGTCAAGGGAATCGAGGATGCTCTTGCAGAAGCTTATCCGGACTGGTCTGTAAGAAGAGCATTTACAGCACAGATCATCATCAACCATGTAGAGGCAAGAGATGATGAAGTGATCGATAACATGCAGCAGGCTCTTGACCGTGCAGTAGAGAATGGTGTTAAGAATCTGGTTGTACAGCCTACCCATCTGATGCATGGTGCTGAGTACGATGAGATGACAGAAGCAATCAATGGCTATAAAGATAAATTCGAGTCTGTAGCTATCGCAGAGCCAATGCTCGGTGAGGTTGGAGACGATGCAACTGTGATCAATGATGACAAGAAAGCCGTTGCTCAGGCAATCACAGATACGGCTTGCAAAGAGGCCGGATTTGACAGCATGGATGCAGCAGCTGAGGCTGGCACAGCATTCGTATTCATGGGACATGGAACATCTCATACAGCTAACGTTACATACGATCAGATGCAGACACAGATGGAAAACCTTGGATTGAAGAACGCATTCATCGGTACTGTAGAGGGTAAGCCGGAAGATACAGCCTGCGACAAGGTTATCGAGAAGGTAAAAGAAGCAGGATACAAGAACGTTGTTCTTCGTCCGCTGATGGTTGTTGCCGGAGACCATGCAAATAACGATATGGCCGGTGATGAGGAGGATTCCTGGAAGAGCCAGTTTGTAGCATCCGGAAACTTCGATAAGGTTGACTGCCAGATCGAGGGTCTTGGAAGAATCGAAGCAGTTGAGAAGCTTTATGTAGAGCATACAAAGGCAGCCATCGATTCTCTGGGAAGCACTGAGGAGTCCGCAGATTCTGATGCAGCAGCAGATACAGAGGCTGATTCTGCTGAGGAGTCCGCAGAATAATAAATATAAAAATATCTGAGTGAGTTCAGATACCTATAAGAAATCAATGTAACTGCCCGGAAAGATCAGGAAGACTGTTTTCCGGGCAGATTGCTGTATCTATGGAAGGGAGAAGATTATCATGAAAAAACGCTATGTAAACTTAATTCTTGCAATGGCAAGTGCATCAGTCCTGGTGCTGGGCTCTGTGCCTGCGATGGCAAAAACAGATGAAACAAAAACAGAGTCCGGTGAGGAAGCAGAAGCTTCCGAAGAAAAGGATACAGATGCAGCCAAAGCAGATACCCTAGAAGATGGCGTTTATACAGCAGAGTTTGATACAGACAGCAGCATGTTTCATGTAAATGAGGCCAATGACAATAAAGGAGAGCTCACGGTCAAAGATGGTAAAATGACCATCCACGTAAGTCTGGTTTCCAAGAAGATCGTTAACCTGTTTGCGGGAACTGCCGAGGATGCCCAGAAGGACGGAGCAGAGATCATTGAGCCGACCACAGATACAGTGAAGTACAGCGATGGTTATACAGAGGAGGTTTACGGATTTGATATCCCGGTACCGGCCATTGGTGAGGAATTTAACGTGGCGATCCTGGGAGAAAAAGGCAAATGGTACGACCATAAAGTCAGCGTAAAGAATCCTGTAAAAACCTCTGACGACAAAAAATCCGAAGGGAAAAAACCGGAAGAGCTGAAGCTGGAGGCCGGAACCTATGAGACGGATGTAACCCTTACAGGCGGATCAGGAAGAGCATCTGTAGAATCTCCGGCTAAAGTAGAGATCAAGGACAAAGAAGCTACGGCAACCATCATCTGGAGCAGTCCGAATTATGATTACATGATCGTGGACGGCGAAAAATATGAGCCGGTGAACAAAGACGGAAACTCCACATTTGAAATCCCGGTCACAGTCTTTGACGCAGAAATGGAAGTGACTGCAGATACTGTAGCCATGAGTACTCCTCACGAGATTGAGTATACCTTGAATTTTGATTCTTCAAGCATGAAAAAGGAAGAAAAATGAAAAAAATAATTTCATACATATTTCTGACGCTGACCCTGATCCTGGGGTGTGCTTTTGCAGTGCAGGCAGCAGAGACAGAACATAAGCCTGCGGATATTCCAGGCCTTACCTTTGACCACAGTATGGATCTTTCCTACGCAAAGGAATTTAATGTGGATTACTACAACGATGGCTATGCGCTACTCACCATTGATCAGGAAGGACAGTTTCTTGTAGTTCCCGAAGGCAAGAAAGCACCGGAGGGGCTGGATCCTGACATTGCGGTTCTGCAGCAGCCCATAAACAATATCTATCTGGTAGCAACCTCGGCCATGGATCTTTTCCGCGCTATCGACGGGATTGACAGCATCAAGCTTTCCGGAACCAAGGAAGACGGATGGTATATCCAGGAAGCAAAGGACGCCATGGAACAGAAAAAGATGATCTATGCCGGCAAGTACAATGCTCCGGATTACGAGCTGATCCTGAACGAGGGCTGTGACCTTGCCATTGAATCCACCATGATCCATCACAATCCGGAGGTACAGGAGAAACTGGAGCAGTTCGGGATCCCTGTAATGGTAGAGCGTTCCAGCTATGAGAGTCATCCTCTTGGAAGGACCGAGTGGATGAAGCTTTACGCAGTTCTTCTGGGAAAAGAAGATGTAGCAGAAAAGGTTTTCAAAGAGCAGACGGACAAGCTGGATAAGGTTCTCACAGCAGATAAAACAGACAAGACCGTAGCGTTCTTTTATATCAACTCCGTAGGTGCGGTAAATATAAGAAAAAGCGGCGACTATGTTTCAGAAATGATCTCTCTTGCAGGGGGAAATTATGTTCCGGAGGATACGGGAGTAAATGACAATGCTCTTTCCACCATGAATATGCAGATGGAGGAGTTTTATGCCAAGGCGAAGGATGCAGACTATATCATCTACAACAGTACGATCGACGGGGAACTTAAGACCATTGATGAGCTTCTTTCCAAAAGTAAGCTTCTTGCAGATTTCAAGGCAGTGAAGAACGGAAATGTCTGGTGCACAGGTAAAAATCTCTTCCAGGAAACTACCGGACTTGGAACCATGATCGAGGATATCCACACCATGCTGACTACAGATGATGATTCTCTGGATGAGCTGACCTATATGCATAAACTGAAATAAATTCCAGTGTTCGCTTTAACTCCTTTGCCAGTTTCCACCTGTGAGCAGGAAACGAAAGGACAGGATAACAAAACAGAAGAGGAGTGTACCAGAAAAATGAATGACAGAAAACGCGCAGTCCGATACGGGATCTCTTTTGTGATCCTTGCGGTACTTTTAATCTTTTTATTTATATGGAATGTAAATTCCGGAAGTATCCACCTCTCTGTGAAGGAGATCCTGAATATCATATTCCGGCATCAGGGAGATGAAACTTCTTATAATATCGTCTGGGAGATCCGTCTTCCCAGGATACTGGCAGTTATCATCCTTGGCGGAGCACTTTCTGTTTCCGGATTTTTGCTGCAGACCTTTTTTAACAACCCTATCGCGGGACCCTTTGTATTGGGAATCTCTTCCGGTGCCAAGCTGATCGTGGCGCTTCTGATGATCTTTTTTTTAAGCAGATCGGTGTCCATCGGTTCCGGTGCCATGATCCTGGCTGCTTTTGCAGGCTCAATGATCTCCATGGGCTTTGTGCTCCTTGTGGCAAAAAAAGTCCACAACATGTCCATGCTGGTCATCAGTGGTGTTATGATCGGCTATATCTGTTCGGCCATCACAGACTTTGTGGTGACCTTTGCAGATGATTCCAACATAGTCAATCTTCACAATTGGTCACTGGGTAGCTTTTCCGGTATGACCTGGGGGAATGTGCAGACTATGGCTGCTGTGGTACTTCTTACCATGGTGATCGTATTTTTTATGTCAAAACCGATCAGCGCCTATCAGCTGGGGGAGACTTACGCGCAGAATATGGGAGTTAATATCAAGGCTTTCCGGATACTTCTGATCCTGCTTTCCAGTATTCTTTCTGCCTGTGTGACTGCTTTTGCAGGGCCGATCTCCTTCGTGGGGATCGCTGTGCCTCATATTGCAAAAAGTCTCCTGAAGACTGCCAAACCGCTGCTTGTGATCCCGGCCTGTTTTCTGGGCGGTGCAGTGTTCTGCCTGTTCTGTGACCTGATCGCAAGAACTGTATTTACACCGACGGAGCTGAGCATCAGTTCTGTGACAGCAGTTTTCGGAGCACCGGTAGTTATCTATATCATGATTCGCAGACAGCAGAGGATATAAACGATGAAATCATATTTTTTTTATACAGATCAGCTGACCGTAGGCTATGATGGAAAACCGCTGATCAAAGAGATCAATATTCAGCTGAATAAAGGAGAGATCCTGACACTGATCGGTCCCAACGGTGCCGGAAAATCTACTATTTTGAAGAGTATCACAAGACAGCTTTCCCTGATCAGCGGAACGGTATATCTGGAACAGGAACAGATGAGCCGGATGACCAACAGGGAAGTGTCAAAAAAACTGGCTGTAGTACTTACCGAGCGCATGCGACCGGAGCTTATGACCTGTGAGGATGTGGTATCCACCGGACGATATCCCTATACCGGAACTCTCGGGATCCTTTCCGCAGAGGACAAGGAAAAAGTTAAAAGTGCCATGGAGATGGTTCACGCCTGGGATCTGAAGAACCGGGATTTTACAGCTATCAGTGACGGACAGAGACAGCGTATCCTTCTGGCACGCGCCATCTGCCAGGAACCGGAGATCATTATCCTGGATGAACCGACCTCCTTCCTGGATATCCGGCATAAGCTGGAGCTTCTTGCCATTTTGAAGAAGATGGTATTGGAAAAACAGATGACGGTGATCATGTCCCTTCATGAGCTGGATCTTGCCAGAAGATTTCTGACCAGGTGATCTGTGTTCATGGAGATCACATTGAGAAATATGGTGCACCGGAGGAAATCTTTACTTCCGATTATATTCGGAAGCTTTATGGCATCACCCGTGGAAGCTATAATGCAGAATTCGGCTGCGTGGAAATGGAACCTCCGGCCGGAAAACCGGAGGTGTTTGTGATCGGAGGAAATGGAAGTGGGATTCCGGTATATCGGAAGCTGCAGCGACAGGGGATTCCTTTTGTGACCGGAGTTCTCCATACCAATGATGCAGATTATCAGGTGGCAAAAGAACTGGCTGCAAAAGTGATCACGGAGAAGCCTTTTGAATGCATTTCGGAGTCTGCCTTTGAAGAAGCACTGGAGTTCATGGGAAAATGTGAAAAAGTGTACTGTCCGCTGAAGGATTTTGGTATCATGAATGAAAAAAACCGGGAATTGTTGAAAAAAGCAAAAGAAACCGGAAAATTAAACCAGATCAGATAAGTTCTCTGGGAAAATGAGAAAAGCAATAAAACGCTGTCAGAAATGAGTGATATAATTTCCGGCAGCGTTTTTTATATAATATAAATTACAAATATTTCAGCAGCTGTGTTATAATATGACAAGAACGACAGATCGTGAAGCGCTCGCATTCGTGGAGATGTAAGTAACGAAGAGGAATGTCCGCTTTACACCGCAAAAGTTAAGCAGATACAATCGATCCGAAAAAATATATGGAGGGAAGATCAATGAAAAAAAGAAACATGATCGCAGCTCTGCTCTGCAGTGCATGCCTTGTGGCAGGAAGTGTAAATCCCGTATTTGCAGATGCATCGAAGGTAGTAACACTTGGAGCAGATCTTACGGATGCTCAGAAGCAGACAATGATGAAATATTTTAATGTAAGTTCCGATCAGGTGCAGGTGATGACCATTACAAATGAGGATGAGCATAAACACCTGGATAATATCGCACCACAGTCCCAGATCGGTTCCAGAACTTTGAGCTGTGCCTATGTGAAGCCTACACAGTCCGGCGGGATCAAGGTCCGCACAGCAAATCTGAACTGGGTGACAGGTAATATGATCGCAACGACACTTTCCACATCCGGTGTGAAGAACTGTGAAGTAGTTGCTGCCTGCCCGATGGAAGTATCCGGAACAGGCGCACTTACCGGCATACAGATGGCATATGAGAAGGCCAGTGGAGAGAAGCTGGATGAGACCAAGACGAAGCTTGCCAACCAGGAGATCGTAACCACCGGTGAGCTTGCAGATAAGGTTGGTAAAAATGAGGCGACAACAGTTGTAAACCAGTCCAAGATGGATGTGATCCAGAACGGAGTACAGAATGCAGATGAGATTCAGAATATTGTAATCAATGTGGCTGAGCAGAACAATATTTCCATAAGCCAGGACGATATTGACAGGATCGTGTCTCTTCTGGGACAGATCGCACAGCAGGATTACAATTATGATGATGTGAAGGAAACACTGGAGCAGGTAGATGCCAATACCACAGGCCAGACCTCTTCCTCTGATGATACGTTGGATGGCGAGAGCAGTGATGAAACCGTAGATGTGGATGCAGATTCTTCTGATGATATCGTCAACAATGTAAATGACAGCATTCTTGGTGACGATGTGATCCAGAGCTCCACAGAGGATCCGGGTCTGAGGAAGAAACAGGAGCAGATTCTCAGGATACAAGCAATGAGACCGGAATCCCGGATGCTACCGACGACGGAACCTATAGCAATGAGGAAAGCTCGGACGAAAGCAGTACAGATGAAAGTGCATCTGACGAGAACAGCACAGAGGATAGTGCATCTGACGAGAGCAGCACAGATGAAGCACTTCTGACGAGGCTGCATCCGATGAGACCGGAATCCCGGAGGCAACAGAAGATACAGAATCTTCAGAAAGTACAGACGGCTCAGAACCAGGCAGACAGTGCAGAAAACGATACTTCTGTGCTCAGTGAAGAAGCAAAGAACAATTATGACAAATTTGTCCTCTTTGTAAAAGGCGAGTATGAGGGAGATGCAGATTCCCTTCTCGCTGCAACGGAGGATACAGAGGCAGTGGCAACGGTAACACTGGATGAGCAGACAGCGAAGAGTGTGGCAGAAACTGTTGAGAAGGATTATTATGATATCCTGAAAGATGGTACAGAATCCTATGAGGCAGATGGTACAGAAAAATATCAGAGTACAGAGCTGAATATGATGGATCGGAAGCTGAAGAAGCTGTTCGGTATTGACAGTTCCCAGGAGGACACAGAGCCACAGACGTGACAGCAGCTATTCTTGCAGATGTTCCCCAGGAAGATAAGCAGACACTTTATAAAGAAACCATGAAATATCTGGCAGGTCTTTACGGCGAGAACACGGACGCTTCTGAGGAATCCGCAGCAGAATAAAAGATTTACAGAAAAAGAGATAAAAAATACCGCAGCAGAGAAAACAACCTCTGCTGTGGTATTTTTGTCGTGCAGGAAAGATATCATGAAAATTTTGTGATTTACGACAAGGATTTGTGTAAGCACTGGAAAAATGGATTTTTCTGTGATAAAATTGACCGTAAATCGGTTTTGTGGACTCATACATCGCAAACCGTGACAGGGAAACGAGAAAGGGAAAAGGTAGAATTTATGAGCCTGGCAGTAGTAACATTAAAAAAAGGCGAAGGCAGATTCCTGAAATCAGGAGGCCTCTGGGTATATGACAATGAGATCGCAAGCATCATGGGAAGTTTTGTGAACGGAGATATCGTTCTGGTCCGGGACTTTGACGGATATCCGATGGGAAGAGGATTTATCAACACCAATTCCAAGATTACAGTCCGTATGCTTACCAGAGATGAGCGTACAGAGATCAGTCCGGAATTTTTGAAACAACGTGTCCGCGACGCATGGGAGTATCGTAAGAAGGTAGTAGATACCGGAAGCTGCCGTGTGATCTTCGGAGAAGCAGACTTTCTTCCGGGTCTTGTTGTGGATAAGTTTTCAGATGTGCTTGTTGTACAGTCTCTTGCACTGGGAATCGACCGTCTTAAAGAAACGATCATAGATGCACTGAAGGAAGTTCTTGCTGAGGATGGGATCCGGATCGTGGAGTCTATGAGCGAAGTGATGCAAAGGTACGCCGCCAGGAAGGAATGGAACTTACCAAGGGATTTATCGGAGAAGAATTTCCGACACTTGTTCAGATTGAAGAGAACGGTGTGAAATATGAAGTAGATATCAGGGACGGGCAGAAGACGGATTTTTCCTGGATCAGAAATATAACCGTCTTGCTATCCAGAAGCTCTGCAAGGGGGCGAAAGGTTCTGGACTGCTTTACACATACCGGCTCTTTTGCCTGAATGCGGGAACTT
>ENA-OQMZ01000055-OQMZ01000055.1-human-gut-metagenome-genome-assembly--contig:-NODE-55-length-40453-cov-1.610673_pt1 | contig 40453 bp, 51 predicted proteins | sample MGYA00242621_ERZ504862 | MGnify/ENA primary metagenome ERZ504862 (study PRJEB26092, sample SAMD00036393) | human gut metagenome | host: Homo sapiens | study: EMG produced TPA metagenomics assembly of...
ACTCCCGGAGCCGAATATGCCTCGGACGTAGCAGCCGTCATCCGCCCTCCGCACCATCGCCGGCGCGGACAAGGGTTGAGCGGCCACTTCAATACGACTTATTCACAAGGACATTCCGCCAACGCCAACGAATATATGGCATTAAATTATCGCACCGGCGGTCTGGATCTCTTTGTAAAGGGATATATGGCACAGCAAAACTCGTATGGAAAAACCACAAATATGAACCGCATCAAGGGTTCCGCCATTTGGCAAACCAACAAAAATGATGTGCAGACCCATAAGAGCCAACGTTTTTCCGGTGAGCTGGGATTCAATTATGAACCGGATGAACACCATTCTTTCGGTCTGCGCTATATGCCCGAAACCGGAATAGGGAATGCAGACAGAAATTCATCCGGTAAAACCGTCACCAGACGTAACGATGAAGAAACCGACCGGATAAACTTTACTACAGCAGAACAAATACATACAGGTTGGGATCACGCGGCAAACGCTACTACGCAGGAGAACTGGGCAAATGGAATATTGACTTCAACGCCGATTACCTGTTCAAACGCTCGCATTCCGACCAGAACGCCATGAATAATGACGATGCAACCGTGCAAGCAGACAGTCGTATGCGCAGCTCCCTCTATGCCGCCAAGCTGGTAGTCAGTGCCCCTTTATGGAACGGACGTTTTTCATTCGGTACGGAAGAAACTTTTACCAACCGCCATGATATCTTTACCCAAAACGGTTTCTCTGCTGATGACCGACGACCACATCAAACAATCCGTATATGCCGCATTTGCTGACTATTCAAGATCCATCCGCCATTGGAAACTGAATATGGGAATACGTTATGAACATCAACAAACAGATTATTATGAAAAAGGGATAAGGATAGATGCACAAAGCCCTACCTATAATGATATTATTCCTGTATTGGCCGCCAGTTGGTCACACAATGGCAAAAGTTTCAGCCTCTCTTACCGGTTACGTAAAAATAACCCCGATTATAGCCTATTGACCAATTCCATCCGCTATCGCAGCAAATATGAGTATTCTCAAGGAAACCCTTTGCTGAAAACCCAAAAGACGCATCGCTTTTCGGCCGGCGCCTCTTGGAATTGGCTCTATTTCTCAGCCTATTTCAGCCGTATTCTCAATATGTATACCAATATAATTATGCCCTACAAGGAAGATACACATCCGGCGTCCTCTTATTTGCCACACAGACCATTCCTACAACCCATAATTACGGCATTAGTTTCAACGCCTCTCCCAAACTGGGGTGTTGGGAACCACAACTCAATGTGAATATGGCTTTTTGGACATGAATGCGAATAAAATAGGAATCACCGAACACCGGAACCAACCCCGTTCTATATCAGTCTGGACAACAACTTCAACCTTCCCAAAGGCTGGTTCTTCAATATGGAAGGATATCTCTCCACCGCTTCCCGGCAAGGATTTTTTGTAACGCGCACGGAAGGACAAATCAATGCACGCCTTTCCAAATCCTTTTTAAAAGAGACACTCACCATAACATTCACCGCCAATGATATTCTTAGAACAGGGTATTTCCATTTTGATTTATACGGCATAGATGCCTATATGGAAAATCGGATTTACCGGGATTTCCAACGCTTCGGCCTCCAAGTATCCTATAAATTCAATGCCACCAAGAGCAAATATAAAGGAACCGGAGCCGGACAAAGCGAAAAGAATCGTCTGTAACCCCAGCGGAGAAAAGGAAATTTCCGTACCTTTGTTCACGGAAGACAAGGAAACATGCAGATTTTATTCAGGAGAAGAAACCATAAAGAAGAGCACTTCGAACGACTGTTCGCAGAAATGTACCCACGCCTCGTCCGCTTTGCTACCACCCTGATGAGCAATACGGAAGAAGCCAAGGACATAGTAAGCGAAACCATGGAACAAGCCTGGAAGGAGTTCGACCAACTAAAGGAAAACACCCGTAGCGCCTGGCTCTATGCCACCGTGCGTAACGGATGCCTCAACCGCTTGAAGCATTTGAATGTGGAACAGCAACACATAGACCGCCTCATCGAAGCCACCCGTGCGGAAATGAATCAGGGTTACCGCGCACACGAGGCACTGTTGCAGCAAGCGGAAAACATAGCCCGCAGTTTGCCCGAACCGACTTGCACCATCTTGCGAAGCTGCTATTGGGAGAAAAAAACATATCAACAGGTAGCCGACGAATTGGGAATCAGCCCCGACACCGTGAAAAAACATATATCAAAAGCATTGCGGACTCTGCGCGAAGCGATACTGAAAAAGGAGGATAAACAATGAAAAAGGAGTTTTCAACAAATGACCACATCCATCCGGACAACGGAAAGAATCCCCATAACCAAGACTCCCCCAAAAACGGAACTTGGAATGACCATCAATTGGAACAACTCTTTGGTGAAGCATTGGGGGATATTCCCACCGCAGACGAAACCCGGAAAGCCTGGCAGACATTCATCCGTCGTCACCGTATCAGACACCAATCTATCCGACGAATAACGATACCAGGTATAGCCGCCGCTGTCATCGCCTTGGTACTTGTATTCCAGCCTTTACTGCAACCTGAGCCGCAGGAAGTGGAAGTCTTCACTTCACTGGAAGTTCCTGAGGAAATTACTTTTCGGGAAGAAGGGAAAAGGATAATTGTAAGCACCCCGCCCGCTACCATTACCTCCGTTCAATTAAGCGACGGAAGCAAGGTATTGCTCAGCGCAAACAGCCGTCTGGAGTATCTAAAGGAGTTTACAGATACCATTCGCAGTGTCAAACTAAGCGGAGAGGCCCGTTTTGAAGTAGCCAAAGACGCTTCCCGCCCCTTTATAGTATGCACCGAGCAACTACAAACACGAGTACTGGGAACGGTGTTCGATGTGAAAGCTATCCCCGTTACTCGCCGGATGTCATCCTCTATCAAGGACGAGTGAATGTAAGTCATACCAAGCGCAATCAAAGTAAGGAAATGCACCCGGGGGAACAAATATCCTTGGATAAACAAGGAAAACTCCAATTGAAAAGAGTTGATACGGAGAAGAGAAAAGGATGGGCGGAGAATGAATTTTCTTTTGACAATACCGACTTGAGGCAAGTCATGCAAGATATAGGTTCATGGTATAACATCAGCATCGTATTCCGTTCACGTCCGTTACTGGACGAACGCATCTATTTCCATATCAACCGCCAACTCCCGGTGAATACCGTACTGGACGCCCTAAATGATTTGAAAATCGCACAGTTCACCATGAAAGAAGGAAAAATAATAGTGGAAACACCACAAGACAAGAAACGATAACATCAATGGGAGTTCAATAAACAAGCCTGTATTTTCACCTGGAGATTAACATATCAGCGTTCTTTTCATCTTCAGGTGAGAACCATTCGGTTTATCCCCCTGTGCTAAAGAACTGACAGCACTATCTCTCTTTCCAGTTCCTCGTGTGAAATCGGGAATCTCCACCGGTACACTGCCCTGCCGCACGGAACGCTCGCTCAGTTCCGTAATGCAGGACCATTCGGCGGCATCATACACATCCTGATCCAACGGCAAACCGTTCCTCAAACAATGAATAAGCCGATAGTCCATGATATAATTCATTTCATTCGGCATATTCTTCCGCCGCGCCTCCTCGCCGATAACTGCCGTAAAAGGATGTTTATACTGCTCCATCATCCGCTCAAACTGCTCACCGGACAAAGGTTCCTTGCCATATTCATCGAGCAGAAGACAGGGAACAGGATATTTCTGCATGAATCCCTTCGTGCCGCACACCGTCTGATGGCGGCTGTACGGGCGAGGAGTGGTCACATCATATTGCAACAAGATAGTTCTTCCTTTTGCAGTATGAATCAGCGTGGTATTCACATCCCCCATCTCATAACTCTGCGCCGCTTCTTCGGAGGATGCGCCAAACACCTGTCCGGCATAAGCAGACAGACCGGCCTGACGCGAGGACATGGAAACCAGATATTCCATACGGTCTCCCCGATGAATATTCATCCATTGGCAGACAGGACCCAAGCCGTGAGTAGGATAAGGATTCCCCGTATGCTGCTGGCTGTAAAGCTTTATCCAGTGATTGTGATACCCACCCGCTTTTTCGTCTGCAAAATAATGCTTGCGCAAGTCATGGATGTATGATCCCTCGGCATGAGTGATTTCGCCCAACACCCCCTGCTGCACCATGTTCAATGTAGTCAGGGCAAATGCATCGTAACAACAGTTCTCCAGCATCATGCAGTGACGGCGGGTTTCTTCGGCTGTATCCACCAAACGCCAGCAATCGGCCACACTCATGGCGGCAGGAACCTCCAACGCCACGTGACGGCCCTGCTGCAAGGCATAAACGGCAATATCAGTATGAGTCAGCCAGTCCGTACAAATATAAATGAGGTCTATCTCCTTGCATTCGCACATCTTGCGCCACATCCCTTCTTCCGAATAGTTCTCGGCTTCGGGACGGCCGAACTCCCGTAAGATATGCTCTGCACGCTCTATATTCTCTTTCCGCAAATCACAAAGTGCTTTCACCTCAATGCCTTCCAGGTGCATATATCTCTCAAGTGCAAGAATGCCCCTGTTTCCTAATCCGACAAAACCGATCCGAACTACGGGGATGGCAGGGCAGGTTAAATTAAGTACGTTGGGTCGTTTCATGGACTGCTTTATTTTTCCGGCAAAGATAAAGAGAAAAATCGAGAGGCGGAGGACTGCCTGTGAATAATTTGCCGGTATACCGGTCTGATGTCTTTCCGTATCGGAACCTAACCTCTTTCAACAGCAAACATAAGCCTTTTTCTCCATACAACTAAGGTCTTTATTCCTATTATCTTCTATAGTCTGCCGGTGCAGACTGTACAGTCCACTGTAGCAGACCGTACAGTCCATTACGGCAGACTCTACAGTCCAATTGCAATGACTGTAGAAGGTTTCAGTATAAAAGCCCATTAATCATACCGGAAGAAAACGCTTAGCCAAAGAGAAGACAGCACTTAAAAGCCGCTTTATAACCAGACAGTTCCCTTTCCCGGAAAAAGACAAAGAGGATGTGTCCGGGCCGAAGTGACAGCCACAGGACACATCCTCTGTTTTCGAATGAGAACAGCACAAACGGTGCTTAAATAATAGAAGTACGTTTGGTAAATTCTATAATTTCGGGAATATAACCGAATGCAAGACCGGTCACCGTGTCGGCACAACCATAATAAACGGCCACCCGTCCCGTTGCCGGATCATGCAAAGCCGCACAAGGGAAGCATACATTGGGCACATCACCCATGCATTCGTAAGGTTCACGCGGAGAGATAAGATAAGGTCCCGAACGGAATTTCACCTTCCAGGGCTCGTCCAAGTCAAGCAATGCCGATCCAAAGGCATAGACATAACCGTTGCAGGAGCGAAGCACACCGTGATAGAACAGCAACCAGCCCTCACTGGTTTCGATGGGAATGGGGCCGGCGCCAATCTTCAGGCACTGCCATGCACTTACTTCAAAAGGCGCGGGTGACATGACGTGACGATGGTGTCCCCAAAACTCCAAGTCGGGCGACTCGCTATAATAAATATCTCCGAAAGGAGTATGCCGTTGTCACTGGGACGGCTCAACATGGCAAACTTACCATTGATCTTGCGGGGAAACAGCACGCCATTACGGTTGAAAGGCAGGAAAGCATTCTCCACCTGATGGAATGTCTTGAAATCCGTAGTCCATGCCACGCCGATGGTGGGCTGGCCCTTATATCCGTTACACCAGGTCACATAGTAACGGTCGTCGATAAAGCAGACACGCGGGTCATAACCGTACACCCATTCACCAATCTCAGGAATATCACACTGGAACTGCAACTTCTCCGGATTGATGTCCCAATGAACGGCGTCCTTGCTGAATCCCACATGGAGCGCCATCCGGCGGTTTGTATCATCACAACGGAACACTCCGGCATACCCTTCGCCGAAAGGTACTACCGCACTATTGAATATACTATTGGATGTAGGCAGCAAATCACGGGGAATGATGGGATTCGCGCTACATCTCCACATTACATTTTTACACCTTCGGGACGTTCCTCCCACGGCATACCGGGCAACGGATTGCCCGCAATCTTCAATTCACTCATATTCTCTTTTTTGTTAGGTTAATAGTTTTTCTCTATTTCTTGTCTTCGTGCGTGAAGGGTACAAACCAAGTCATCAGGAATGCCGGAATGGCAGCCACCAGCACAAAGATGAAAAACAGTTTATAGCCCAGCCAGTCGCTGACATATCCGGACATCATACCGGGCAGCATGACACCCAGGTTCATGATACCCCGATGCAAAAGCATAATGCGCCATCTGATGAGGGCCGGCAGCCACCTGTTGCATCATGAACAAGGTAAGCCCCACAAAGCCGAAGCCATATCCGAAATACTCCAGCACAATGCTCCGCCGATAAGAGGCGCACTCTGCGGTTGGAAAATGGCAAGCAGCGTGTAAGCCATAAAAGGCAGATTGAATACACAACACAAGGAGAACAAAGTCTTTTTCAATCCACGTGCGGAAATATAATATCCACCCAGCAATGAGCCGAGTACGAAAGCTGCCGCTCCGAAGGTTACCATAATAAATGCCAATCTCCTGTTCTGTCAATCCCAAACCGCCCACATCACGACCGGCTTTCAGGAACAAAGGTACAATTTTCATCACAAACCCTTCGGCAAAACGATATAAAATAATAAAGCAGATGTAATAAACGATATGCTTTTTAGTAAAGAAGTTCCGGATGACATTCCATAACTCGGCCATACTCTGCGAAAAAGAGGTGACCGAATGGGCATGCTTGCCCGAAGGCAGCATACGGGTATGATAAAGTCCCAAAGCGAACATCACTCCTCCGAGGACAATCATAATGACCGTCCAGGAATAGAGTACCGCATCTTCGGCAGGACCTTCGTATTCATCTTTCAAGAAACCGGCCAGATAAACCAGCAGACCTGTACCGATAATCTTGGCTACGTTATAAAAAGCACCTTGCCAACCTATATACTTAGCCTGTTCCTGTGCATTCAACTCGTCCATATATACCCCGTCACAGGCCACATCGTGCGTTGCCCCGCTAAAGGCGACAATGGCGAACAAGGCGATAGTGATTGCAAAAAAGGACGGAAGATGAAGCGACAAGGCAATCAACCCGAAAGTGACTCCCGACACCATCTGGGTGAGGACGACAAAGAATTTCTTGGTACGGTACATTTCGAGTAGCGGGCTCCAAAGGGGTTTCAATGTCCAGGGAAGCATGATAAGGGAGGTCCAGAAGGCTATTTTCGCATCACTGACTCCCAGACCTTTGTACATCAGTACAGCTACCATATTGAGGACAACAAAAGGGAGCCCCATACCAAAATAAGCGGTGGGACCCAAAAAATAGGACTACGGCGTCTGGCCGGAGTTGGGGTTTCGGTTGTTTTCATTTATATCTAAGTATTAAGGTTGTTGAATTCGGCTATAACCGAAGATAACTTCATCCCCTTTCAGAAGGAGATGAAGTTACCTTTCGGAATCTATAAACGCAATAGGACGAAGCATTTGGTAAATCAGTCAGTTATAGGAATAAAGCTCACCGCTTGTCCACCACCTTTTGCCATGACTACAGACAAGGTATCGGCTGCTGTCACCTCTTTGTCCTTAATCTGATACGAAGTAGGATTCGTTTTCCAGTCGGCATCTTCTCCATCAGCATAAATCACGGCATGGTATTTTTTATCTTTCTCCAGGAAATCCAATGGAATGGTGAGTGTACGCGACTCTTCATTCGTGGTGGCTCCCAGGAAATATTTATCTTTCGCTTTCCGCACCACAGCTACAAACTCTCCCGGTTCGCCCTGCAAGGCTTCGGACCAGTCACAGTCCGCATCAAAATCCCGGAAGAACTGGAAGGCAGGATGCCCTTCATAGTTCTCAATCATATCCGAAGCCATCTGCAACGGAGAATAAATGACAACCCAATTGGCTATCTGCTTTGCCAAGGTGGTATTCACACGGCTGTTTCCTTTATCCAAGTCATTCCACTTCTTGCGGCGTGGGGAATTGCGTGTCTTTTCATAAAGAATATCAAAAGTACCCGGTGTATAATCCATCGGACCGCCCAGCAAGCGGGTAAACGGCAATAACTCGTGATGTTCGGGGGGATTACCTTCACTCCATCCGTTCCACTCCATGCCGCGGGCGCCTTCGCGCGTCATCATATTGGGGTAAGTACGACGAATTCCTGTATCTTTGATAGGTTCGTGGACATTAACGGTTGTATGATAACCGGCGGCAGTCTGCACCACCTTGCGGTAATGGCGTACATTGAACTGTCCATGATGGCTGTGACGCCCGGCAGTCCTCCGGCATAACCGGTCTTCACGCTGTGCACTCCCAGGTCTGCATACCATTTGTAAGCATTGTCCAGCTGGCGTTCGTAATTAAAGATATTGCCACCCGTTTCGTGGTGACCGATTATTTCAATCCCTTTCTCCTTGGCATAACGTGCCACCTCTGCCATATCGAAATCGGCATAAGGCTTGGTATAATCAAAAGTCTGCATACCGCCCCAACTTTCCCAGCCTTCATTCCAGCCCTCGAACATCACCGCTTCTATGTTATTGGCAGCAGCAAAATCTATATATCGTTTGGCATTAGCGGTGGTAGCGCCGTGGCGTTCATCCATCGTCCACGTTTCAACCCCCAGATGCATTCCCCACCAGATACCTACGTATTTCATAGGACGTATCCAGCTCAAATCACCCTCCAGCGCACAAGTTCATTCAGATTCAGTATCAGGCCGGAGTTTATCAGACCTACCGCTTTGGGAGCTATCTGGATACTGCGCCACGAGTAACGAAAGTTCCTCCGGCAAAACGGGCTTTTACCCCATCGGCCAGGAGGCCAGTTCCGATTTGAAGTGACAACCTTCGGTATGCTTCAAAGTCATTTCGGGGAAATCGGTCAAAGCCGCTTCGTGAATACTGGCATATACCCCGTTATCTGTTTTGAAAGTCATCGGGGTGTTGGCATTATCCACCTTGCTGACGGGCAGGGTACGATACAGCAACTCGTAGGTTTCAAAACTGGCGGGAATAGACCATGACTTGCCATCCTGCGCCAGATTGAATGAAGTGAGCTCGTCCATCACGAACACACTGTCCACTTGGGGTACTTGATATTCATAACGAAAGCCCAGACCGTCGTCGAACACGCGGAAACGGAGGGTCAGCCGTGTATTCGCCGGATCTTTCAGGCGCACAGCCATCTCGTTATAATGGTTCCGGATAGATTTATTCTCCCCCCAAGGCTGGGTCCAGGTTTCATCCTTTGTGGTAAACTCAGTATTTTCTATCTGAAAATCTTTGGAGAGATTGAGCCCGTCACGGCCTTCAAAGCCATAACAGAAGGAGTGATGAACGGTTTTCCTCCTACAGAAACTCCATAGGTCATCGCTCCTGCCTCATTCAGGTTGAATACTAATTTTATATTGCCATCCGGCGATGTTAATTCCGTGGGACGGGAACATCCGCAAAACACAACTAACAAAAATAAATACATAGTAACTGTATGTCTTCATACTATTAAATTGGATTAATGATACAAATATAGAACAATTAAGTAAGGTATCACACATTATCGAAGGAGGAAAATTATTTTAAATGGGAGAAGATTACATATAATGAGAAGTATCAACAGAATAAAATAACAAACGCGAATAAAGCCCTTTTAAAGACTCTACCGGCGTAAGTTCAACCTATTTAAAAAATCAGAATTCCAAGTCAGCCAACTGAGGATTATGGTCGGAAAGTAAAGCTTCCGGTACTTCAGCCGGTATTTCACAACTCTTCACCAGAACTTGCGGAGTGACAAAGATGAAATCAATCTTTTCACAATCCTCGGCCAGGATACGGGCAAAATCATGAAAAGTATAATCAACGCCGGTCACACGGGCAGCCGTCTTATAAGCATCCTTCATCACAAACTCGTTGGTGGTGATTGTTTCGTATGCATCGCTCGCATCGGTCACATTAAAGTCGCCCGTAACCACTGCGGGACGTTCGCCTACGATCTCTTTTATCTTACGGATAATGAGCAATGCGCTTTGACGGCGGGCCTCTTCACCCACATGGTCAAAATGAGTATTGACAGCATGAATATCTTTCCGGTAGCCTTGTCCTTAAATTTTGCCCAAGTGGCGATACGGACACAAACCGCATCCCATCCCATCATTCCTACGCTATCGGGATTTTCGGCCAACCAGAAAGTATTGGAGTCCAACACCTCATATTTGTCCTTACGATAGAAAAGTGGCGCATATTCACCTGCTGTCTTCCCGTCATCACGTCCCACACCGATACCATCGTATTCGGGCAAGCCTGCGCGAAGATCCTGAAACTGGTTATGCAAGACTTCCTGCATACCGACAATATCCAGCTCATGGTCCTTAATAAACTGGCACACACGGTCTTTCCGATATTGCCAATTGTTCAAACTGTCCTGCGGATTGTCGTAACGGATATTGAAAGTAGCCCAACGAACGTCGGTCTTCTTCTCTTCCGCACAGCCGCCCAATAACAGGACGGCTGCCAATAAAAATAGAATTTGCTTCATTTTGTTTCTTTTTATGTTCCCTAGGATACAAAGATAGCAATTTCTAGCGGAAATTATTCGGAGTATGCCACTGACCTCTATCATTCATCGTATCGGTCACATCCCACCATACACGGCTACCCTGGTTCACATTGCCCGGTTTATTGGGGTTACGGGACTCGCTGTTAGGATAGTTGATGCGTTTGATAAGCTTGCCGGACGCCACTTCTCCATTGGAATTGTTTCCATTGACCGGAGCCAGCAGATAACGCGGATAGTCGGTACGGCGCACTTCCGCCCATCCTTCATTTCCATTCGGGAAAACGGCAATCCACTTCTGAGTAATAATCTGTTCCAACTGTTCTTCCTGCTACCACCGGCAAATGCTTTTACGCCATCCAGATGACTGATGTATTCATTGGCCTTGTCCGCATCAATTTCATAATAATCCATAGATGCCTTGATACCTTTCAAATAAAGGGCTTCGGCTGTTTCATCCACCAATGACGGCCAGCGCAATGCCGCTTCCGCTTTCAGGAACAAGCTTTCAGCATAACCCATCCAGACAATTTCACGAGCCAGATTCCACCAATAATCCTTGTTCATGGCATCAGATGACAGAATACAGCGGTTGGCAGAATATCTGTTCAGATAAGAACCGCCTACATTGGTTTCTCCATTCATCACTCCGTTGAAATCTCTCTTCAGATTCTCTGTAGGAAGCGGACTGGTAGTCAACGAATCAAACGGAGTAGGACGGAACCATAAAACTTCACAACGAGGGTCGAGATAACAGTTCTCAGAATTCTCATTGAAAGTAACGGCATCGGCTGCCGCACCTTCTTTCAAAGCCTGATTCTTATAAGCCCGTTCCATTTCTTTCGACAATACAGCATTGCCGGTCCAACTGAACAACAACGCGTAGATATTTTCATTACCGCCGGCGATATACTGACGTTTCGGAGTCTGCTTCATATTGTCATCCTGACTTTGCATCAAACCGGCAGGGTCTGTCAAAGCCGCCTTTGCCTGAGTCTGGGCCAAAGCCGGGTCTACATTGGATACACGCAAAGCAAGGCGCAAACGCAGTGTATTGGCAAAACGACGCCATTTGTCCACATCACCCCCATAACATTTGTCATTGTCACCTAAATCATACTGACTGACAGCAGGAAGATTTTCCTGATGCAACTCTGTTATTGCCTGATCCAACAGCTGGAAAAGGATATTATAAACTTCCTTTTGAGGTGTATAGGTCACATTTTCTTCCGGTGGCATGGCTCCCTTCACATAGTAGGCTACAGGAATATCTCCGTAAGTGTCCGTCTGCATGGACAACAAGAAAGCATAATAAATACGGGTGATATAGAATGCCGTATGGTAATAATCCTTATTGCAGAAATAGAATGTCTTGACCAACTGGCTGTATTCCGAAGTGCTGCGGTCATCATAGAAATGCTTCCAGCGGCTGGCCGACCATCCATCCGTATAAGATAGGTAGGCGCCTGATTCACAAAGCCGCTGACATTGTTTCCCCAATAACCGGCATAGATATCATGAGTCAGATTGGTTGTTGTCTGATAATCATTGTAAGGACCTTCGTAGGTGAAGTTGGCAAAAATACTTCCGATAGCACCTTCCATCCCTTTCAAACTTGCCATGGCATGTTCCGTCAAAGTATAATCAATATCTATACCGTCGGCCGATACATTCTCCACAGTCGGGTCGTAAATCGGTGCGTAAGGATTTGTATTCAATTCCTCAAAATCATGGCATCCGGCCAAAGCCAGTAACGAACATAAGGCTACGGATTTATATAATTTGATTTTCATAATCAGTTTTTCCTTTTAATTAATTAGAAACCTAAGTTGATAGAAATACCGAAAGTACGTGTAAACGGCAACGATGCATAGTCAATGGCTTGTGAGAACATCGTAGTGTCATAGCCACCTTCGGGGCTTGTACCCGGTGTGTGCTTCATCAGATAGCACAAGTTACGTGCAACAAATGAAACATTCAGCGAGTTGACAGGAGTCTTCTTCAGCATAGATGAGGGGAATGAATAGCCGATTGACAATTCTTTCAGCTTAATGAAAGAAGCATCGTAGATGAAATCCTCAGCCTGCAATGCACCATAGTATTCTGAAGCGGACACCTGTTTTGTATTCACCTCGCCTGACTCTGTCACACCGGGAAATACCATCATATAGTTGTTTTCCTCACCACGGTTCAAGGTACGTTTAGCCAAACCGTTTCCGGTAGCCAGCATCTCGGAATAAGAGAAGATATCACCACCGAATTTCATATCAAACAGTGCGGACAGTGTAATCCCCTTATAAGTAAAGGTAGGAGATACAGACATGGTCAGCTTTGGCTGGATATTACCGATAGGTTTGTTCACATATTCGGACTCATTGGTCACAGTCATGGGCAACCCATTCTCATTTACGATAATATCACCGTTTTCATTGCGCTTATAAAGCGATGTAGCATAAATCTCGCCTAATTTGTGTCCGGCGCGTGTACCTACTTTTACAGGGAAGTTTCCGTCACCGTTAAAGAACATATAGTTCACATTTTCTTCCGGAGCCAGTTCTTTCACCTTCGATACGTTGTGAGCCATATTCACATTCAAGTCAAAAGCGAAATCCTTTGTTTCTACCAGAGTGGAATACAACATCAGTTCCACGCCTTGATTGGTTACCATACCTGCATTTACCCATTGTCCTCCACTCCAGGGAGCTGCTGCGGGTACTTTCATAATCTGGTTCTTTGTCTTGCTGTAATAATAAGTAAAATCAAATCCCAGGCGATTGTTCAAGAACTTCATATCCAGACCCGCTTCGTAAGAAGTCGCGATTTCAGGCTTCAACTGGTCGTTCATCTTCACATTGTCTTTGGTCGGGGTCAATACACCATTATCGAATTTGAAAGAGTAGGTATTGTATAACTGATAAGGGCTTGTATCCTTACCTACCTGTGCGGCAGACAGACGTGCCTTGGCAAATGTCACCCAGCTTGGCAACGGTTTGTCGATAGAGCGCAAGAAGTCCGACACTACGAAACTGAGGTTGGCAGACGGATAGAAGAAAGAATTGTTACCTGACGGAAGAGTGGATGACCAGTCGTTACGGGCTGTCAAATCCAAAGACAGATATTCCTTCCACGCCATCTGTACAGAGCCGAACACCGAGTTCATGGCACGCTTGTAGCCATCCTCACTACCGGTTCTCAACAAATTGGCCGCATTCAGCATCCAGTTACCTTTGTCCACCATATTACCTACGCCCACGCCCAAAGTTTCCGAACGCTGGTACATAAAGTTACCACCGACATTGAAGCCCAGACGGAAGTTATCAGTCAACTGACGGTCACCCATCAAAATGACTTCAGCATTTGACTCGAAGAAGTTTTCTTCACTACGGTCCATTGAATCATTCGTAATCATGGAAGTATTGGCTTCTCCATTGATACCATCCCCGCATTGGTGCTTTGCACTCTGGTACGGTAGTAGTCAAAAGCGTATTTGGCAGATAGATGCAGCCAATCAGTGAAATTGATTTTCATGCTATAATATCCGAAAGCACGCCAGCGTTCATCCGAATTCTGACGCTGATGCAATACATAATAAGGATTACGGATACTGGCAGTAGGCCCTGTCCAATTCACATGCGCATGAGTTTCATCAGAATATTGTTTCAAGTCATCCAGACGGACGTTGTTAGGGATTCTCATCAACTGGGAAATAGCACCGTAATCTCCATACAGTGGACGGTTATCGGCTTTTGTACGTGAAAGAGAAATTTTTCCGTCCATAGACACCCATTTGTTCAATTCCGTTCCTGCATTCAGATCGGCATTCACACGGCTCAAACTTTCAGTGGGGAATACACCGTCATTGTCGGAGTATCCGAAAGAAGTACGAAAATGTGATTTCTCTGTACCGTTGCTGATAGAGACGTTATGCGTATGCGAGAAACCGGTATCAAAATAATCTTTCAACTTATCCCCATAGTTAGAGTAAGCGTACGTTTCTCCGTTCCAAGCCTCTTTCATGCTTCCATCCAATACCGGGCCCCAGCTTCCGCTATCCGTTTTGTCATACACCGCAGTCTTGGCATCTTTTGTATCAATATGTCCTTGTCCGTAACGGCGTTGCATATCCAATGTCTCGCCGATAGCTGTCCAAGTGAAATTACCACTATAACGGATTCCGAAACCATCCTTCTTACTACCTTTCTTTGTCGTAATCAAGATAACGCCATTACCTGCACGTGAACCGTAAAGAGCAGCCGCATTCGGACCCTTCAAAACAGAAATACTCTCGATATCATCCGGATTAATGTCCATGAAGCGCTACCACGGTCCACACCATCATAGCGGGATGCGCTTGAAGTGCTAGTGTCGCTGAAAGGAACGCCATCCACAATCCACAACGGCTGGTTATTGTCTGTCAGAGAAGAGTTTCCACGGATGGTAATCTTCGTAGAGCCGCCCAGACCGGTAGCCGAGGTATTCATCTGAAGGCCTGCCACCTTGCCCTGCAAGGCACTGGTTACCGAGGGGTCACCTGTCTTGTTCAGTTCATCGCTCTTCAGTTCCTGAACCGCATAACCCAACATTTTCTTCTCACGTTTGATCCCCAAAGCGGTTACCACCACTTCGCCAATCTGCTGTGTATCTTCCTGCATGGTTACATTCAGTACATTCTTGCCATCGGGCTTCAATGTTTCCGAACGGTAACCAATGTATGAGAACACAATCTCACCATTTCCGGGAACGGACAAAGAATAGTTACCTTCAAAGTCTGTAATCGTACCGGCTGTGGGATTTCCTTTCACTTGTACGTTTACACCAATCAAGGCTTCGCCTGTCGCATCAACCACTGTTCCGGTCACTGTATGTTCCTGTCCTGTCTGTTGAGGTGTCTGAGGCTCTCCGGATGCTGAAAGATAGGCAATGTTATCCTCTATCTTATACGTAATTCCTTTGCCTTGCAAAGCCGCATCAAGTACAGACTGTAATGAACCGTTCTTCACATCAATGGCATTCACCGGCATTTCAGCCAGCTTGTCATCATAGAAAAACTGATAGTTAGACTGTGATTTAATGTTCTTGATCACTGCTCCAAGCGTTGTCTTGGGAGTTGAAAGAACGATTTGCGCGCGGGTCCATTGTATGGGTGCAGCCACAAACAAAAGAATCAAAAGCGCCCTGAGTAATTTGGGCTTTCTCATTAATTGATTGCCTTTCATAATTTATAAATTCGTTAACACTGACTTGTTTTTCTCCAGTGAAGGGGTTCTCATTCCCCTTTCGAGAATAAAAAACAGGCAGCTAAAAGAAAACACTTACTCCATCTTGTTCTTTTTTTCTAAATTTTCCAGAAAAAAGCAGAGGAAAGGCAAAAGTAGTAATATCATCGGACTTTGACGTATAGAAGAAATACTTAAAAAGAAAAAGGGGATGTACTCTTGCAATGCTGCCAAAAGAGAACATCCCCTCCAACCTCTCTTTATAAGAGAGAAGTGCATGGTGAAACTTTTATTTTACTTTTTCGTTTTTTGAAAATGAATAAGGCAAATCACTTTCTTGTGTTCCACGCTGCATATTCGGACGGTCGGTCATCTTGAAGTCAATAGTACCGCCTTGTAACAATTCGTTATGCTTCAAATAATTCTTGGTATAAACAGTACCGTTTACACGCATTTCATCTACATATCGGTTGGTATCGCTGTTATCCGATGCGGTTATTACCAAGTTCTTTCCGTTTTCAAAATGAAGTGTCGCCTTCTTGAACAACGGAGCACCCAGAATATACTCATCCGTACCGGGACATACCGGATAGAACCCTAATGCGGAGAATACATACCATGCCGAAGTCTGACCATTGTCTTCATCACCGCAATATCCGTCCGGACCGGCTGTATACATACGGTTCATCACCTCACGCAACCAATATTGCGCTTTCCAAGGCTGGCCTGCATAGTCATACAGATAAATCATGTGCTGGATGGGCTGGTTTCCATGTGCATAGTTACCCATGTTCATGACTGTCATTTCACGAATCTCATGAATTACCTGTCCGTAATAGCTATCATCAAAGATGGGGGGAACCGAAAAGACAGAATCAAGCATGGTAACGAACATTTCCTTACCTCCCATCAAATCAATCCAATCCCTGAGGGTCATGGAATACAGACCAGGAATAATGCCAGCTGTTTCCTTCCGTAAAGTCACCTCCCCATTTCAACGGCGAGAATTCAGGAGCGAACTTGCCGTCCTTCTGCTTGCCACGCATCAATTTACTTTCCGAATCAAACAGGTTCTTATAGTTCATGGCACGTTTGGCAAAAAGTGCGATTTCCTTCTTCGGACGCTTCAACTCTTTCGCCAGCTGATAAATACACCAGTCATCGTATGCATATTCCAATGTACGGGCTGCATTCTCATGAATCTTCACATCACAAGGCACATAGCCCAGCTTGTTATAATATTCATATCCCAGACGTCCGGTAGAAGAAACTTCAGGATGTACGGCTTCCGTTCCATGAATCAGTCCTTTGTATAATGTTTCCACATCTTCCACACATACTCCTTTCAGATAAGCATCGACCAAGATAGAAGCTGAATTATTGCCGACCATGCAACCACGATGACCGGGGCTGGCCCATTCGGGGAAGAAACCGCTTTCCTTATAAGTATTAACCAAACCTTCCTGTATCTCCTTATTTACCGAAGGATACATCAGGTTCAAGAAAGGGAACAAGCAACGGAATGTATCCCAGAAACCTGTATCCGTATACATATATCCCGGCAGCGTTTCGCCATTGTAAGGACTGTAATGAACAGGTTGTCCGTTGGCATCCAGTTCATAGAATTTACGCGGAAACAACAAGGAACGGTACAAGCAGGAATAGAAAGTGCGGTATTGATCCAATGTTCCACCTTCCACCTCTACTTTACCTAAGGCCTCATTCCAAGCTCTTTACCTTTCTGTACCAATACTTCAAAACTGTCACCACCCAATTCCTTCAGGTTCCGAATTGCTTGTTCAGGCTGATGAATGAAGAGGCCACACGGGCATGAACTACTTCACCTTTCTTTGTCTTGAAACCGATAACGGCTCCGGTATGGAAATCAGTCTGCTCCAGTTTACCTTCTTTCAAGGTTACAGGAACACTGCCATCCGGTTTTTCAGGCTGTACATCATTAGAGAACGTAGCCTCATAAGTAAACGGCTTATCAAACTCAATAACGAAATAATTCTTGAAGTTGGCAGGAACACCACCACTGTTACGGGTAGTATAGCCCACGATTTTGTTTTCTCCGGGAATCACCTTGACAGACGAACCACGATCAAAAGCATCCACCACTACATATGAATCATTCTCAGGAAAAGTGAAACGGAACATTACGGCACGCTCTGTAGGAACCATTTCGGTTACGACATCATGTTCTGCCAAATAAACCTTATAATAATAAGGTTTTGCAATTTCAGCTTTATGAGAGAACCAGCTTGCACGCTTGTCCTCTTCAAATTCCGGTTTTCCTGTTACGGGCATGATGGAAAATTGACCATAGTCATTAATCCACGGACTGGGCTGATGGGTTTGTTTGAAACCACGGATTTTATTAGCCGTATAAACATACTGCCATCCGTCCCCCATCTTTCCTGTCTGGGGAGTCCAGAAATTCATACCCCACGGGCGGGATATGGCAGGATAAGTATTTCCTGTAGAGAGTTCAAAGGAAGACTGTGTACCTACCAACGGACTCACATAGTCTGCATAATCCTTTGCCTGTACAAACAGCGTGACACACAGCGCTACAACTGATAGAAATAGTTTTTTCATGATATTGCTATTTGGGTTAAGTTATACTTTTAATTCTTCACCTGTTTTCCCCATTCCGTCGGTACGGGACTCATGGTAATCTCCATCATTCCTCCACGTACCAGATCATCATGGGTAAAGAAAGGAACATCCAGCGGTTTTCCGTTCAACAAAACCGACTCAATATACTTATTGGTCTTCGAATTATTGTGGGTACGGATAACGAAAGTCTTGCGGTCGGGCAAATTAATCGTCACCTCCTCAAACAACGGACGTCCGATAGAATAAACCGGCTTACCGGGACATACCTGATAGAAGCCCATGGAATTCAAAATATACCAGGCAGACATCTGACCGCAATCTTCATTACCCGACAAGCGTCAGGAGCATTGAAATACTGGTTATACAGCACACTGTCAACCAATTCCTGAGTACGCCATGGACGGTTTACATAGTTATACATATGAGTAATGTGATGACTAGGCTCATTACCATGCGCATACTGGCCTATCAGTCCTGTGATATCAGCAGAGGTAGCCTCCCCTTCCAACTGGGAAGAAACCGTAAACAAGGAGTCCAGCTTTCCTACGAAAGCATCCTCCCCACCCATCAAATTCACCAGTCCCGGGATATCATGCGGAACAAACCAAGTCCATTGCCATGCAGTACCCTCGCAATAATCATCATTACGGTGATTGGAAGAACGGGGATTGAACGGAGTACGCCATTCACCTTTACTATCCAATCCACGCATGAAACGGGTGGCAGGATCAAAATAAAATTCGTAAGCATCTGCAAAACGGGCATACTTCTCCTTGGTTTCAGTATCTCCCAAGCTGTCTGCCAGCACGGAGATACACCAGTCATCATACGCATACTCCAATGCTTTCGCTACCGATTCATTCTCACGGTCACATGGAATATAGCCAAGAGTATTCTTATAATAACGTGCTTTGGGCATAACATATGGAATCAGCCAATCGGGAGCTACAATACCGGTAGTGTCATATTCCGCTGCACGCAGACATGCCTTGTAAGCTTCCTGCACATCAAAATCGCGGTATCCCTTCACATAAGAATCGGTTACCAACGAAGCCGCATGATATCCCACCATAGTTCCGGTATAATTGGACACACAGTCCCATTTCGGAAAGATACCACCTTCCTGATACTTCTTTATTAATGAACGGATAAACTCCGTATTCAACTGAGGATCGACAATAGTCAGTAACGGATGTAACGCACGGAAAGTATCCCACAAAGAGAAAATGGTATAAACCGGATGTTTCATGTCGGTGGTATGCACTTTCAAATCCATTCCCAAGTAACGCCCGTCTACATCTGTAAACAGATTGGGACTTAGGAAAGCATGATACATAGCCGTATAGAAAATGGCACGCTGGTCTTCATCATTGGTTTTGACTGCAATCTTTGACAAGCATTCATTCCATTTCTTCTTAGCATCGGCACGCACTCCATCAAAATTCCAACCGGGCATCTCAGCTGGAGGTTCTTATAAGCACCTTCCGCATCAACAGAAGAGATAGAGAACTTAGCCAGCACTTGTTCATCTTTCGCCGTTTCAAAATGCAAAAGCATTTTACATACAGGAATCTGTTTGTCATTTTCCTGAACAAGTATCCGTGTACAAGGTATACGTAAAGGGTTTGGAAAATACGGCATAAAAATAAAGATCCTGTCGGTATGCCCAATAGGCACTGCGTTTGCGCCCCCGCAACACAGTATCATTCACTGCCTCCACTTCCATTACCTGATTGATTTGTTGCTGAATATTATAGTCCATATCCAAGATAAATCCAGACTCCTTACTTTCCGGAAAAGTATACCGATGCATTGCCGCACGCTCTGTCGAAGTCAGTTCGGCTTTTACCCCGTATGTATCCAGAAAAACAGAATAATATCCCGGTTCGGCATATTCCTTTTCATGAGAAAAAGCCGATGCGAAAGGACGCTTCTGGCTTTCTGTTCCCAAGAAATCAGTACGCTGCACACCTACAGTCGGCATCAACAGGAAATCTCCGAAATCCGCACACCCTGTACCACTAAGACGTGTATGGGCAAAACCATTGATCGTAGTATCTTCATAATAATATCCGGAACAGGAATCCCAACCGTCAATACGAGTATCCGGCCCCGGCTGTATCATGCCATGAGGAACCATAGCACCCGGATGAGTATGCCCATGGCCTCCTGTACCAATAAAAGGATTGACATAATGGGTGTAATCATTCATTTCATTGCCCTCAGAATCACATGCAGTGAAACACAATAACCCTAGAAGACAGCCGCTTAAGAGCATGTTGATTTTCATAGATCTTTATTTAAAAATTATTTTGTTTCCGATGAGATAAATATATTGTTATCATCTACTTTCTTATAATTGAAAGGAATAGAGTTACGCAAAGAATTCAGCACAGACTCTATATTATCTTTCTTTTTCAGTACACCTGAATAAGTATTAGTACTGTCTACATCCGGTGAAAGGATTATCTTCACTCCATAGAACCGTTCCAATGCTGCCGCAATCTGGAAAATAGATGACTTTTCAAATGGAATCAAGTCATTATGCCAGACTATCTCCATCTTGGGATCGACCTGTTTTACTTGCATCCGCCCTGTTACCCTGTTTAAAACGGCTTTTTGTCCCGGCAACAAAGTAATTCTTCCTTTGTCCGATTTATCTTTTACCTCAACTTCACCCTCTATCAAGGTTGTTTCCGCAAAACTGTTATCCGGACGACATTTTATATTGAAAGAGGTTCCCAAGACCCTGACATCCATTGCCGGGCTTTTTACCATGAAAGGTTTCTCATGATTACGTGCTACTTCAAAATAAGCTTCTCCATCCAGATATACATGACGTTCCTTTCCTTCAAAAGCACGCGGATATTTTAAAACAGACGACTGGTTCAACCATACTTTTGTCCCGTCAGGCAACAACATCTCACGCACTTGTCCATGAGCAGCCGATGCTACCACCAATTCCTCCGCTTTATTCCGGAACCAATAGGCTAATCCCGCAGCCAGCACCATCACGCCCACTATAGCAGCTGCATAACGCAACACACTTCTAAGCTTGAACACCTCTTGTTTCTTTTGATTTTCCTGTTCCAATCTTCTACCCAACCTGCGCTCTGCCCTCACTACCAGATTTTCCTCCTCAAAGGGGAATTTACCTAACTGATAAATCTCCTCCATACGGAACAGCTCTCCGGCATTCTCATCAGATTCTTTCATCCATTCATTGATAAGAACAAAATCCTCCTCCGAGCATCGGTTTTCCAAATACCTGATAATAATATCTTCGTTAAGTTTACTCATCTTTTTCCCTATTCATATAGTAAACAATTCAACTTGTAAAAACACTTAGCAGTTTTGCTGAAAATATAATCAATGACAATAATAAATGGCTGAGACGTTCGCGCAAAAATTTCAAGGCCTTATACATATGTGCCTCTACGGTACGTAAAGAAATGCCAAGAGTATCAGCGATTTCCTTGTTTTTCATATCATGAAGATAGCTCAGTTTAAACACCTCCTTACATTTATCCGGCAATTCATTAATCGCTCCAAAATTTCCTGACGCAATTCCTGATTCTCTATCTTTTTAATAACTTCAGCATGATCCGGCTGGTAATATTGCAATCTTCGTTCATAGATCTCTATCATTGCCGCACTGTAGTTATTCTCTATAATCTGATGCTTCAATAAATTTATAGCCTTGGTATATACAGAACGATAAAGGAAAGCTAAAATCTGCTCTCCTATGACGACTGAATCTCTCCGCCTCCACAACTCCACAAAAACATCCTGCACTACATCTTCGGCTTCTTCGGTACCGACCAGCCGTGTCGCATAGAACAACAGCTTAGGATAGCATTGACGAAAGACGACCTTATAGGTGTCATCAAGTTCCTCGTTCATATTATATAATTCACCTTTGTATGAAGGAGAGAGCCAATGTTCCAAATAACGATCCAATCATCCACTGTAGGGGCAGAAAGCTTCCGCTCATCATACAATTTTCAGGCAGATTCAAACCGCCTCTACAGCAAAACGATAACAAATATTACTTTTAACTCACCTCCTGTACAATTACAATTCTTAATAAGTTGAACCAATTATTATCTATCTATACCAAATATTTCCCGGTTCCGGACCCATTTCAAATTCTACAGTAGCACCATCCATTATTTGCCGGTGTGTGATATAGCTCTTATCGTATGGTTGCCCATTTACTTTCACCGACTGGATATAGATATTTTCACGACTTACTCCAGGGGCCAGTACTGTGAACGTTTTTCCATTATCCAGATGCATCTGTATCTCGGGGAACAACGGCGTACCAATCTCATATTCACCACTTACCGGATTGACAGGATAAAATCCCATAGCACTGAATACATACCAGGCAGACATCTGTCCACAATCCTCATTTCCACACAGTCCGGCAGGTGCATTGAAATAAAGGTCATGCATGACCTGCGCCGCATACTTCTGAGTTTTCCAAGGCTGACGTACCTTATTATACAAATAAATCACATGATGCTAGGCTCATTACCATGAGCATACTGGCCAATCATACCTGTACTGAAAAGAGGCAAATCTGCATTACCAGCCGGGATATAAGTAAACATACTATCCAACTTTTCCGTAAAACGATCCTTACCACCAGTCAAGGCAATTAGCCCCTTAATATCCTGCTGTACAGACCAAAAGTACTGCCAACCGTTACTTTCACAAATGTGGGCAGTGTAGTCATCCGGGCTGAAATTAGGTTGGAATACTCCTTTATCATCTATCGCTGCATGAGCTTGACGCCGGATTGAACACATTGCGATAATTCTGAGAACGCTTGTAGAATTCGTCCGCTAATTGAGTCCTCCCCATCTTCCGAGCCATTTCGGCTATGCAATAATCATCAAAAGCATATTCTAATGTTTTGGAAAGCGACCAATTTTCCGCATTATATTCATCCTTTATATTATAAGGTATATATCCTAATTTTTTATACAGACCAATGCCGCGATAATCATCCAAGTTAGCAGTAGCCACACAAGCCTCCAATGCCTTCTCTGCATCAAAATCACCAATACCTTTCAAATAAGCATCGACAATAACAGGTACAGCGTGGTAGCCAATCATCATATCCGTTTCACTTCCCCAAAATTCCATACCGCAAACGTCCGTTCTGTTCATAAAAAGCAATGAATGATTTCACCATATCATTGACACGCTGAGGTTCCGTATAAGTAAATAACGGATGTGCGGCACGATAAGTATCCCACAATGAAAAAGTTCCATAATTCACCCAACCATCCGTCTGATGAATTTTCTTATCGGGACCATAATAAGCCCCGTCCACATCACTATAAATAGTCGGGGCAATCATTGTATGATACAATGCTGTATAAAAATTAACCTTATCGTCCTTGTTATCACCTGTTACCTCTATTTTTCCCAACTGACGGTTCCAATTATCTTTAGTTTCAGCCAAATATTTATCGAAATCATTGTGAGGTGCTTCAGCCGCCATGTTTTTAGCAGCACCTTCCATGCTTACTCCCGAAAGAGCAGTACTCAGAACAATCTGCTCTCCTTTTTCCGTATCAAAATTAAAGCGGGCGATATAAGCCGTACCTACACGTTTACCTTTCAAAGCAATGGCAGTAGTATCCATCTCTACCGAGGCAAAACGGTTTGGAGAAACGAGTGCGGAAATACACATGCTGGTCTCTTGCCCATCCTTCGGAAAAACGATATCCCTGAATGGTGCATGAGTCAATTATCTCAATATAAGAATCATTGGTAAAGTCCCAATTCATCGCTTTCTTCAGATTCAGAAAGACAGCCGACTCTCCTTCAGGAAACGTATAACGCTGTATACCGCAACGCTCTGTAGCAGTTAACTCCACATTGATATCATAATCTTTCAGCAACACGCGATAATAACCAGCTGAAGCCTCTTCATCCGCATGAGAGAATTTGGAATAGATGCCTAAAGGAGCTTCCGCTTCCTGATAAGGCAAAGTTACAGGCATGAAAGAGATATCATACAAGTCTCCGGCTCCCGTTCCCGACAAATGGGTATGACTGAATCCGGCAATCGTACTGTCCGGATAAAAATAACCGGAAATACGGTCCCATCCGGCAAACCGTTATCCGGACTAAGTTGTACCATTCCGAAAGGCGCTTGCGCTCCCGGATAAGTATTGCCGGTAAAATCGGTTCCGATAAACGGATTCACCAATTGGGTATAATCGGTTGACGGCTGGGTTTGTTTATTGGACACACAGGCTCCAAATGCCACTAAAGAAATGAATAGCGCGAGAACAGGTGTTTTCATACTTAAGAGGTTTTTCATTATTACTTTGTTACAAAAATACACATTATAATAATATGAACAACCTTATTATAAAAAACACTTAGCTTTAATTCATTATTTTTTCGTATTTAAATAGTAAAGAAGGGATTCTTTCACCTTTTCATCCGAAGTTACAATCAAAAATTCACCGCCTCTTTTATCATACAGAAAGCAATAAGTCTTATAAAGAGCTATACCTGCTATCTCCTCCCAAGGGAATGTCTGTTTCAGTTCCGCCTTATCATATGTCAGCCCTTCCGGAGTTATTTCTACCCAAGTCTGCCCCGCAATACTCCGCTTATAAATCTTATTTAGTCTGACAGGCAGCATAATCAAGATATTAAATAAGACACAAGAACCAAATCAGCAGCGGACTGAACAGGCTTTGCTCTTCGGGAACAATATAGTGCCCTGTACACAGTGCAATACAAATATAAATGATGAACAACAAAGAAAAACTGAAATGACGGATGTCCCACAATTTATACAAAGCATACTTTTTCAGGCTGATATTATAATCACAAACCACGACACCTGGTTCCCGTGTCAGTTTGCTTTTTCGGTATGCTGAAGATACGCAATATCTGGATTCCCCGTTTCACGCCATACCCGAATAATAAAACCATCACACCAAAATTTATCAAGATCCACCACCACAATGATTCGTTTGCCAAAGCCGGTTGCCCGACAAGCCACCATTGATGCAAAAGTGATACCCGCCACCAATAACAACATACTACAAATTACAGTTAAAATCCATCCTTTGTTTTCATAATAACCTTTTTATTTTATTCCATGACGGGAAACAAAGATAAAAGATTATAGCTAGATAACAAATAAAGAGCCGTCGAATTTAAATTATTGTTTGGTTAGGAACTTAGATTTTTTTCGTATGTTTGTCGCAAATATTAATGAAAAACACATTTCTATCTATGAAAAGAGTGATATTCTGTTCTTTTTGTTTGTAATAGCATTGTTTCTACCCTTTTTTATTAGCGATACCATTTATGAATGGTACAAATCTTTCAATGCAATCCATGGTATGGTCATGAGTTTTGTGAAGTTCGCCATTCTAGCTACTTTGGGAGAAATGCTTGGGCTTCGCATCAGCACAGGAGTGTATCACAACAAGACCTTCGGTATTATCCCACGCATGGTAATCTGGGGGGTACTGGGAGTATTACTAGCTATCGCTGCTAAAAAGAAATAACAATCTTCATGTATAATGAATACCAGCCTTCCCTGCTTTTAGCCCCCTATATTGACAAATACTGGGAATTTAAAGGCAATCCGGACTATGGGATGAAAATCAACATATTGCCGGACGGTTGCACCGATTTTATCTTCACCCTTGGCGAAGTAGCTGACATAGCGGAACAAGAAAGTCTTATAATGCAACCCTACCGCTCTTATTTTGTAGGTCCCATGAGCGATACTCCACCCTAATAACCTATGCGAAAAGCATCCATATGTTTGGTATCCGTTTTCTGCCTTGCGGTTTATTCCGCTTCATGCAATTACCATTGGAAGAACTTGGGAATCAAAGAATCAGCACTTTTGAGTCAGGAGGTATCTTCAACGACTCGCTAGCAGAAAGATTATGTGAACAACCGTACATACAGGACAAAATCAGACTGATAGAATCTTTTCTCACCCAAGCCTTATGTACTAACAACAAGATAGAAAAACAGATATCATATGCAGTAGATTGCATTAACCTTTCCAAAGGCCAACTGCCTATCCGTTCTTTAGTAGAAAATGTATGCTTGTGCCAAAGACACTTCGAGCGCAAGTTCAAACATCAGACCGGATATTCCCCTAAGGAATACAGCCGGATTATCAAATTCAAGAATGCAGTGGATTTACTGCGTTCCACCTCTTCCAATCAACTCTTCTCTGTTGCCATTGAGGCGGATACTATGACACAGCCCATTTGAGTAAGGAAATAAAAGCCTTATCAGGCAATACACCCGGTTCCTTTTTATCCTTACCGGTTACGGAAGAAACCACATTAACATATCTGAAACTATAAAAGTCGTTTTTTTACAACGAAGCCATCCTGGCGTTTCTTACTTTTGTACCGTATCAAAAACTAAAAAGAAACAATGGGATCACTTAAAGAAAAAGCAAAAGCTTTGCTTCAACAATGTGAAGTAGTCACACTAACTTCCATCAATAAAGAAGGGTATCCCCGGCCGGTTCCCTTGAGTAAAATCAAACGGAAGGATTAACAACCATCTGGTTTGCAAACAGGAAACAGTTCGGCAAAGACAAAGGATTTCCGCTCTAATCCGAAAGCCGGCATATGTTTCTACAAAGAGGGAAACAGCGTGGCCATGACCGGAGAAGTGGAAGTTGTATCAGACACTGGCACCAAGAAAGAGTTATGGCAAGACTGGTTTATCCATCATTTTCCTAAAGGACCGGAAGACCCCGAATATATCCTGCTGAAGTTCCGGGGAAACCATGCCACCATTTGGATTGACGGCCAGTTTGTTCACAGAAAAGTCTAAGTTTCCACCTCTTATCCTTGAATTTTTTCACATTTTATTTTTCATACACGTCTGTCATCCTTGAAACATCTTATTATATATGGATGTTTTAAGAATGACAGACAGGCATGAAAGGAATTCAAGACATCAGCTCCAGACCATCCGTCTACAAAATTCATCTCTTCCCTACCCTACCTTTCCAATACTTTCCCTACCTTTGTGCCATAAGTACGTATGACAAATACCAATATGGAACAACAACAATCATCTTATAAAGAAAAAGAACGTATAGACCTTCGCGAGCCGCGACGCTTCAAAGTTACTATTTTCAATGACGACTTTACTACAATGGAATTTGTTGTAAAGATATTAACTACCGTTTTTTTCAAATCAACGATGGAAGCAGAAGCTTTGATGATGCAAGTACACAAAAGTGAATCGGCCGTAATAGCATCTATACGTATGATATCGCCCGGTCAAAAGTACAAAAAGCCACCCGTATGGCTCGTGAAGAGGGTTTCCCTCTCCGACTCACGGTTACACCGGAAGAAGAATAAAAAATCAAGAATAAGATATGGATATACCAAATACCGATTCGGTGAACTACGCTTTCGCTTCTGCGCAGAGCCAAGCGATGCAATATCGGCATGAATTTATCACCGCCCGAACACTTATTGAGGCGCATTGCTTGGAACAAGTTCCTTTTCAAAAAGCATTGGCAGAGTAGTTTTTGTACCCCGGAAGAACTGTCCCAGTCCATTTCCGAATATCTGTCGAAAAAAAGTGGAACGAGTTCCTCAAGAAATAGAATATGAGTTGGAAATTTCAGGTCAACTCTCCGAGCTGCTGCAATATGCCTATATGACAATCAGCCATTCAAGCGCAGAAGAAATGGATGTTCCTCATCTGGTACAAGGAATGCTTCAACTGGAAGATTCATGGGCCGGCTATCTGCTAAAAGAAACAGTGGGAGAAGATATGCCGGAGTTTCTCAGCTCCCTCATTTCAAATTACGAGCACATGAATCAGTTTCAAGAGGAAACTTCCTCTGAGCAAGAGAAAAGCGAACCTTGGCGCAACTACGTCACCTGCCTCAATGAAGGTCTGCAAGACCGGAATCCGCTTATAGGCCGGAATGTGGAATTGGAACGCACCATTCAAGTTCTCTGCCGCAAAGAAAAGAACAACCCTCTGCACGTGGGTGAACCGGGAGTGGGAAAAACCGCACTGGTCTACGGACTAGCTGCACGTATAGAAGCAGGCAATGTTCCCGAACGCCTCACAGGCTGTCGTATCTACGAACTGGATTTAGGCAACTTATTGGCCGGTACACAATATCGGGGTGAATTCGAGAAAAGCTGAAAGCCATTATGGAAGGAATACGGAAAGAAGGACACGCCATTGTATATATAGATGAAATACATAACCTGATAGGCGCCGGACGGACGGGAGACGGTTCGATGGATGCCTCTAATATGCTCAAGCCTTATTTGGAAGGAGGAGAGATCCGGTTTATCGGTTCCACTACTTACGAAGAATTCAACCGCTATTTTTCACGTAGCAGAGGATTGGTACGGCGTTTCCAACAGATTGACATACAGGAACCCGGAATCGAAGAAACTATCCACATAGTGGAAGGATTAAAAGAAAGGTACGAAACGTTCCATGGAGTAGTTTATGAAGAAGGAGTGATAGCATATGCCGTCACAGCTGCCGCACGGTATATCAGCGACCGTTTTTTGCCCGACAAGGCCATCGACCTGGTGGACGAAGCCGGGGCTTATCGTGAAATCCACCCCACAGATACAGAAACACAAACGGTGGACAAAGCATTGATAACCGATATACTGGCACGTATCTGTAAAGTGATGTACTCGCCATGAAGGAAGAGGACAATGCCACATTAGAAACCTTGCATGAACGCATCAGTGCAAAGATATACGGTCAGGAAGAAGCTGTCTGCCAAGTGGTGGAAGCCGTACAAATGGCCAAAGCCGGGCTACTGGACGAAAACAAACCACTGGCCAGCCTTCTCTTCGTTGGCCCCACCGGAGTGGGAAAGACGGAAGTAGCCAAAGTATTGGCCTCCGAACTAGGTATTGCCCTGCAACGCTTTGACATGAGCGAATATACGGAAAAGCATACAGTGGCCAAACTCATCGGCTCACCTGCCGGATATATAGGTTATGAAGACGGCGGACTGCTGACAGATGCTATCCGCAAAACTCCCAACTGTGTGTTACTGCTTGACGAAATAGAAAAGCGCATCCTGATATATTCAATATCCTGCTGCAAGTCATGGACTATGCCGTACTGACGGATAACAAAGGACGGAAAGCGGACTGCCGCCATGTTATACTTATCATGACCTCCAATGCCGGAGCACAATTCGCGCACCAAGCTTCTATAGGTTTCAGCGGACAAATTACTGCCGGAGAGGCAATGTTGAAACAGGTTAAGAAAACTTTCAAACCTGAATTCATCAACCGGTTGTCTGCAACAGTCGTCTTCCATGATATGGATTACGGAATGGCTTCTCTCATCCTGAACAAAAAACTCAACGAACTGAAAAACAAACTGTCTGCACGTCATGTAGGAATGGAACTCAGCCCGGAAGCCTATAAGCATCTGCTGAAACTAGGTTTCACCAAAGAATATGGTGCCAGGGAAATGGACAGGGTAATTACTTCGCAGCTGAAGCCACTGCTTATGCGTGAAATCCTATTCGGAACATTAAAAACAGGAGGTAAAGTAAGAGTGACAGCAGGAAACGGAGAATTGAGCTTGCAAGTACTCAAAGAGTAATACCTTTAAATGAATCGGCAACTTCTCCGCAGAGGCAGAGATACGGAGAAGTTACTACAGAAGATATTATATGAATCCAATAAATAAAAAACAATATGGTCTTTCAACTAACTCAAAAACTTGTTTTTCCCGACCCTCACTATGGCGAACCGGACGGACTATTGGCAGTGGGCGGCGACCTCTCCGTAGACCGTCTCCTCCTTGCCTATTCCAATGGCATATTCCCTTGGTATGCTTTCCGTGAAAAACAGATACAATGGTGGTGTCCCCTGAAACGGTTTGTGATTTTCCCTAACGAGATTCACATTTCTCACTCCATGCGTACTTTTATGAACAAAGAACAATATGGAGTCAGTTTTAACCAGGCATTCCATGAAGTGATTCAACCTGCGGCAATCTGCGGATGGAAGAAACGGGAGCATGGTTGGGCAAAGATATCATGAAGCCTACATCCGCCTGCATGAGCAAGGTTTCGCGACCAGCGTGGAAGTATGGGAAGAATCTTGTCTGGTCGGCGGACTCTATGGAGTCACTTTGGGAAAGTGTTTTTTCGGCGAAGCATGTTTTCTCTAGTCCCCAATGCATCGAAACTGGCGCTTATCTATCTGGCACAAACATTTCAGGAGTTGGGAGGAACCTTGATTGATTGTCAGTTTGAAACCCCACACTTAAAGTCAATGGTGGAAGGTATATAGACTATGAGGAGTATATGAGGTATGTGCAGGAACCTCTTGAATCTCTGTAAGTCTTTGTTACCGATTTTGATTATCAAATCATCAGTCAAAAATAAAATATAGGATACAAAGCTGAGATTATCAAATATATTTGCTAGCTTTGTTTTCGACATTACAAACAGAGCTATTTACCCAACTCAAAAACAAACATGAAAAAGATATTCTACTGTTTTTTACTACTTACCTTCTTTGTCTTGTCTTGCTCCAAAGAAGAGGCCGATATGGATGGTAGCCAAAATAAAGAAACAGAAAATAAAGAGATCAAAATTATATTAGAAGCAGAAACAAGTTCTCAAAACATATTTGCTCCTATTGTATTCTACCAATCTTTTGATTTTGGTAAAGATGCACCTTGTCTAAGCGAAGTGTATGATTCCATAGTGTGGAAATCATCTCATTCCCCAAATAGCTTTAAAGTATTCAGTCATTCAAATTATGCCAGATATGTGGAAACAACATTTTTCAAATGGGCACATGTTTATTATTCACCCGGCACATACAAGACTTATCTGCTAGGTTACAAAAACAATGAATAATCTATAGTAGTGATACAATATCCATTGATATCACAAATAAAAAAGATTTCCTTGCTTTCAATTGGAAAGACGTAACCGACTCCGATTTTACCACAGGCTATGCAAATAATCTGGACGGATATTATCTGAGTACGCAAACCCATATCCATCAAGGTGTCCCATCTGTTATGCTGTATGCCAAAAATGAGAAATATGAAAAAGGGGGATCTATGAAAAGCAAACAAATACTGTATAACTACATAAATTCATTTTTCTCACTCCCTAATTATACCGCAACCTCAGACGAGTCTTTGAGAAAAGAATTCAGCACTATATTTTCATTTCAAGAGAAGAATGCCATTCCACTAAACATTTGGCTTACCCCCAAAGCTAAAAATTGTACTCCTCAGAAAAGATTTCAAGGGACTAGAGAGCGAATACAAAATTTATGCCGAACCAGGAGATTTGATTTAACCTGCAAAACACAATTGTTTAACTAATGAAACATCAACTCTGTATATAGCTACATTCAACGAATAGCACTACCAATCCAAACTATTTGGCTATTTTGACGGATCTTAAATAAGATTTGTTACAGAGTTTTATACCCTTATTATTAATCCACACAGATTGTGCACCATCCCTAAACCGATAAGTGCATAAGCATGGTTATACATTAAGTTAAACAATGAATTATACATATAAACAAATATGGCTCATCAACCTTCCTGTAATGATGAGCGTTTTAATGGAGCAATTAATCAACATTACCGATGCCGTCTTTCTGGCCATGTCGGTGAAGTGGAACTTGGCGCATCTGCTTGGCAGGAATATATTATCTGGCAACTTATATGCTAGGCTTCGGTTTCAGCATAGGACTACAAGTCATGATTGCCCGCAGGAATGGAGAACAGAACTATGCAGAAACAGGACGTACCTTCTTTCAAGGACTATTTTTCCTTTCCGGACTAGCACTCTCTTTATGTTTGTTGATACAGGGCCTTTCCCCCTTCCTCTTGAAACAATTAATTACCTCACCGGAAATCTATCAGGCTGTAACGGACTATCTGGACTGGCGCAGTTTCGGACTTTTATTTTCATTTCCCTTTCTGGCACTCCGGGCTTTCTTTGTGGGAATAATAAAGACCAGGTCCTTATCTTGGGCCGCAATAGCAGCCGTACTTATCAACATCCCTTTCAATTACCTGTTAATATTTACCTTAAAATTTGGGATAGCAGGATCGGCAATAGCCTCAACGCTAGCAGAAATGGGATCGTTAATCATTCTCCTTATCCATATGTGGAGAAAGATTGATAAAAACAAGTATGGACTGCAACCGATATTTGATGGAAAGCTATTGAAAAGACTGTTTTACCTGTCCGTATGGAGCATGCTGCATTCTTTTATCAGTATGGCGCCGTGGTTCCTGTTCTTCATCGCCATCGAACATTTAGGAAAGATGGAACTGGCCGTTTCCAACATAACCCGCAGCGTTTCCACCCTCTTTTTTTGTGATTGTCAGTTCTTTAGGAGCCACCAACGGTTCCTTGGTAAGCAATCTTTTAGGAGCCGGACAACAAAAAGGTGCTTTTCCTATCTGCCACAAAATCATCAAAATGGGATATGCCATCGGTTTTCCGCTGGTAGGAGTCGCATTGTTTTGTGATTATTGGATTATCGGATTTTACACCAACAACGAAACACTGGTGCAACACACTGTCCCCCCTTTCATCGTCATGCTGTTCAATTATATATTCGCAGTACCCGGATATGTCTACATCAGTGCCGTCACCGGAACCGGAAAGACAAAAATTGCCTTTATTTTCCAAGTGGTTACCATTATGGTATATCTTCTTTATCTTTACTGGCTGAGCCACTGTGTACATTGCACCTTTAGCGTATATATGACAACCGAATATCTGTTTGTCATCATGTTGGGAATACAATCTGTCATTTACTTGAAAAGGAAGCATTACTAAGTTCCTTGCTACCCCCTTTCTCCCGATTCATTCCGGCAATAAATAGTTATTTATAACTATCTTCAGTTTGAAAGCTTTTCTCTACTTTTGCAAACCAACTATAAAAGACAGCGTATGAATATTTTCGACATTGCCAAACAGAATCAGGAAAAAGCCTGGCAAGTTATCAAAAACACGAACATCATCCAGATATGGGAAGATGCCGGTGCAAAAATTAATCTGGTAGGTTCACTCAGAACAGGGCTACTGATGAAACATAGGGACATTGATTTCCATATTTATTCATCAGCCTTAAACCTGACGGACAGCTTTCAGGCAATGGCCAGACTAGCAGAGAATCCGTCCATCAAAAGAATAGAATGCGCTAATCTGCTGCATACTGCCGAAGCCTGTATCGAATGGCATGCATGGTATCAAAATGAAGAAAATGAACTTTGGCAGATGGATATGATTCACATCCGGGAAGGTTCACGTTATGACGGTTATTTTGAAAAGGTAGCCCAACGCATTTCGGAAATTATGACCGATGAAATACGGGAAACTATTCTAAGATTAAAATATGAAACACCGGAAACCGAGAAAATCATCGGAGTGGAGTATTATCAGGCAGTCATCCGGGATGGGGTGCGGGATTATAGCGGATTTAAGGAATGGAGAAAGCAACATCCTGTTACAGGAGTAGTAGAATGGATGCCTTGACCCGATGAAATCGGGCATCAGCTTAACAGCCCCGACTCCTGTCCTAGGCGTATTGCTCCAAAGAGTTTTGTACTCCTAGCTTACGCAACAGATTTTGCCGGTGAATATGGACGGTATGAATACTGATACATAATTTATCGGCAATTTCTTTGCTTAAGAATCCTCGTTGGATGAGGCGTAATATCTCCATTTCACGTCCGGTAAGACCGAAAGCCGGATTCATTATCACCACACCAGGTGAAAACATTTCTCCATTTCTCAGATTCAGCACAGTACATTCCACCTGTTCTGATTCTTTCTGACCGGGAGCCATACTCATATTCCCTATAATGAGCCATGCTTTTCCGTCATGGCTCTGTTCCAAAACTTGATGCCTGCTTGTTACACGCACATAGTTGCCACGAGCATTGAGTATACGGAAACTATACACATTACAATAGTCATTCCGATGTTCAAAAGGCTGGTTATAAATGAACTTCCCCAGCCTGACTTGCAAGTCTTCCAATTGGGAACGATCATGCGGATGAATACGTGACTCCAGATAATCACCCTGTTTTTCCAATGTTTCTATCTTGTGCCTGTCATACCCCAACCAATCGACAAAACCCGTAGAAGCATACGCATAACATCCTTTATATACATCCACCACGAAAGAACAGCCGCCATTGATTCTGGACAACTTCTGGAGCATGGATTTATCCCGTTCCCATACCGCATAATCCATGTTTTTGCAAGACAAATGTTGCTTTGCCCACAATTCCTCACGGGTGACATTTGTTACACTCATATTCTTACTCTTTATCAAAGTGGTACTTCAAGAAGATAGATCTTATCAGCCTACTCACTTACTTTTTTCAAAGTAAAACAGTCTATATCTGGAGCCCAGCAAAATGAGCTTCCCATACGTATCTTATTATTCCCTGCTTTCAAATGCACCGGAACAGTAATCGAAGCTATCTTTTGAGTCTCATCCGCCGACAGCGAATCAAGAAGAATCCTTTTTTCGTTATTCACACAGACTTCCAGCTTACGGTCTGCTTTAGGCACATAGCGGATAGTCATTTCATATTCACCGCCCTGCTCGCTGTACACCTCTTTCCATTCTGCAAAATTCTCTTTCCGCCCTCCCAGATAACTTACCTTCATGCCTCCGGATGCTTCATGTAACGGAGCATATACGATGCTTTTCGGAGTCTTTCCCAAATCATTGAAACAAGGCAGATAAGCCATTCCGCTTCATAAACAGTCGCTTCCAATCTCTTCTCGGACTCCATACGTAAAATCAGCACACTATGGAGGTAATTCTCGATTCAGAACACCCCCTTTTATCTCCGGTAAATCCTGCTGTTTCACCAGATCGCGTGCCTTAACCTTTCCTCCTAATTCCAAAATATTCATCGGAACTGTAAAGCTACAAATCGTATCCGAAGGATTGTATAAAGCAACCGCACGTACGTTACCACGCTTTCGTTCTATATCCTTCACCAACACATACCCTTCATTTTCATGCTGAACTACGTATGCCTGCAATCCTAAAGGGTCTTGGTTCAAAGCTATCAGTCTTTATTTTTCAACTAGTTTTAATGACGTTTCCGGAATGGTTGTCAGATCACATCCTATCAACAAAGGTGAACTCATGATACACCACATTCCAAAATGTACCTCTTCCTCTTCAGGTTTTAGCCCTCGACCTATCTCCAACATATCCATATCATTATAATGACCTTCTCCCGCATAGGCAGACAGATAAAGATTTTTATCGATGATATATTTTACTGATCCCCACTCCGGGCGGATATCCGCACTGATTCGCCATGAACGAGCAAGGTTTCTAGCCCAAGTACCCGGGAAAGCCCATCGACAGATATTAATAGAAACATGTCCGCAACCCAGATTATCTATAGCCTGGCGTATTTCGGTATATCGTTTTTCTTCTTCCAGATTCAATTCCTGACCGGCTCCGCAATAATCAATCTTGATAAAATCAAATCTCCACTCTTTAAAATACAACGTGGCATCCTGAAATTCATGTCCGTACAAACCGGAACCTATGCCGTTCATATCTTTATCCCAGATGGAACCGCAAGTATTGCTTCCCGCATCCGAATAAATGCCGGCTTTCAATCCTAAAGAATGAATATGATCCGCCACTCCCTTCAATCCATTCGGGAAACGCTCGGAATGTGTTTGCATCACTCCTTTTTCATCCCGCCATCCAAAAAAACCGTCATCTACATTCACATAGGAATAGCCTACTTCTTTCAGTCCTTTTTGCACCATAGCATCTGCTTGCCTTATTATTAAGGTGTCATTGATATGAACCCGATAGGTATTCCATGAGCTCCACCCCATAATAGGAGATTCAAAAACAGTCGTATTTTGGGCGAATACGCCGGAACATAGACGAAAGCTAAAGTCAAAACAAATTTCTCATATTCATTAATTCTCATTTTTTACTTAAAGAAATCATCAAGAAGGTATATCTTATGATCCTAATGGTTAACAGGAAAATAAAATCAGTTTTATCATGTAGGGAGCAAAGATAACGAAAAACTCTTACCTCCCTATATACTTTCACAAAAAATATTCGGCTGGTAGGATGTTAGCATTATAATCCGAGAATAGAATTTGACCCATAAAATAGGGTACCCGTATTTGTTCTGGCTTTATCTCTAAAAAAACAGAAAGCCACTAATTATTAGCGGCTTATCCTTTACAGTGTCGGAATGAGGCGACTCGAACGCCCGACCCCTACGTCCCGAACGTAGTGCGCTACCAACTGCGCTACATTCCGTTTCTGTTTTTCGAGTGCAAAGGTAAAGCATTTTTTTGAAATCAAAAAGAATTTCATAGAAAATTTGCAAAAAATTTGTAGAATCAAAAAATATGCCTACCTTTGCAACCGCAAACAAGAAACAATAGTTTCTGAGAGGTGTTCTATTACAAAGTGAAAAGCTCTACCGATAACCATTTTGGTGCCATAGCTCAGTTGGTAGAGCAAAGGACTGAAAATCCTTGTGTCCCCGGTTCGATTCCTGGTGGCACCACTTGAAAAAGCTTTTCACTCTTGAAATCCCCTGAAATTCAGCAATTTCAGGGGATTTTTTTATTTCTGTCACCCACAAAAAAAATGCAGAATTTAAGAATTTAAAAATGTCCCATTCGGTGGTTTTTCACACCCCCTTTTAAAAAACCACCACCAGCTTTATACTTCACTTATTTTCAACTATTTACAAAATCATCTTTCAGGCGCTAAAGAGTACTTTTGCAGACCTGCTTGAATGTGGTGAAAAAGAGATCGGACGAAAAGAAAAAAACGCCGTATCCCGAAATATAAATTTCCAAAGGAAGTTCCGTTTTTCCTATTCCGATGGTTTTCCCGGAAAATTCGGTGGTTTTCATATCCTTCAAATAAAAAAACCACCGAAAAGACGTCCCTTCCACCCCTTTCCAGTTGACAAAGTAAAACATGTCCAACAACTAAAAGGAAACGAGTATGAAACAAGGAACAATGAACATCCTGTTCTTCATTCTGAAGACAAAACTTCTGAAAAACGGTGAGGCACCCATTCTTATGCGTATAACCATTGACGGGCATTACGAAGAGGCCAGAATACAGCGAAGCGTTCTGCCAAAACAATGGGATTCCGCCAAAGGATGCAGCAAGGGAAAGGACAGGACTGCCAAAGAACTGAACGCCTACATCGCAGAACTCAGTGCTCTGGCTTTTCAGAAGCACAAGGAACTGATGCTCGAACTTGCACTGATCACGCCCAAACTTCTTCTGAAACGGGTATTCGGAAAAGAGACGGAAATGCGTACCCTGCTCGGTACAATGAACGAAGAAATAGAAAAAATGAAAAAGGCAGTAAACATAGATTATGCGCCTGTAACTTTAGACAAGTCGGACAAAAAAGTAGGTTTATCATTTTTATAGACGATATGTTTGGAAAGGAATAAACCGCTGATAATTTCCATTATATCAATCAGATTTGTTTTGTCTGCCAAATAAAGAGGGGAAAAAGGTTGTTTGTTAAAGTGTGATTTGAATTGCTCCGGGTACTTGATACGCCATTCCACAAGGCGTATTTCATTGTTCAGTAGCCCAATCGCTTCATCAATGGGATACAAATAAGGCATTTTTTTCTTGCTCAAACCGTACATGATACGATTTAAGTCTATGTAATCCGAATGAAAAATAGCGTAATAAAACGCTATTATCCTGTTCGCTGATACTGAAATCAGCCAAATAAATAGCCAATTCCTCAATAGCTTCCATAAACTCTGATACCGAAAACTTTACGTTGTGAGCATTCCGATAATAATCGAAAGAAACTCAAATCTGATATTTTGTTCATACAATAGAAATACTAAATGTTTTTTTATTAAGCACATATATTTGTCATCCCATTAAATAGCATTCAAGTGAAGCTATTGAATAAAAAACATTCCCAGCATTGTGAGCTTCTAATTTTTGTGCATCTAAGCAAGAAGTTATCCATGAAGCAGATAAACATCGTATTCCAACTTCCCTACAAGACACAATATCTGAAACTGTATCACCTATATATATCATTTCATCCGGTTGTAATTTATAATCTGCGAGCAGTTCCCTAAAATTCTCTGCTTTATTATTTTTGAAAGGATTTCCAGTTTTTACTTTATCAAAACACGTGTCCATATTAAATTGACGTAATGTTATCGCACAGCTCTTTTCTCCTTTTCCTGTAACCAAAGCAATAAGAATAGATTTCTTTTTTAACTTCTCAATCAGTTCTGTTATACCGTCGAAAGGACGAGGGCACATTATATGCATTTGTTCGTATATCACGTAGAAGTCATCCAAAGCATTTTCCCAATTATAACCAACAAGTTTTTTTTATCATCCCTTTTTCATTTAGTCCAAAAGTTTCTAAAATATCATTTTCGGATACATCATTAAGAGTAACATAGGGAGTTACTGCCTTTTTTAAGGCTTTGAGGCACATGGGAATTGTATCTCCGATTGTACCGTCTAAGTCAAAGGCTACTAATTTAATCATAACCTTACATTTGATTGATTTTCCGTATCACCCGGCAAGGATTTCCTACCGCCAAGCTATTTGCCGGAATATCTTTGGTTACAACACTTCCTGCACCAATCACACATTTTGCCCTATTGTCACTCCCGGTAAAATAATTACTCCACCGCCAATCCAGCAGCCATCCTCTATCATGACAGGGAGGGCAAAAGTTCGACGGACATACTTACAGCCATCCGGGGTTTCTGTCAATACAAGTCGTTCATTAAACTCTACCGGGTGAGTTGCCGTATAGATTTGTACATTAGGTGCTACCAGCACATTGTTCCCTATGGTAATCTTATTGCAATCGACAAATGTACAACCAGTATTTACGGTGACATTATCACCGATATGTATATTGCATCCATAATCACATATAAACGAATGACCGACAGAAACATTTGCGCCTATACTTCCAAACATTTCCTTTAGTACGGCATATTTTTCAGTCTTTTGTTCATACGGCAAAGAATTATATTTCATCAACAAGTGATGAGCTTTACTTTTCAAATCCATAAAAAACGGGTCGTGGCAATCATACCATTCACCTGCCAAACATTTTTCCATTTCAGTTTTCATAAGCTATAATTTTAAATATATTGCAAAGTTATACCGATTTTTCGGCTAATTTTAGGTATTATTTTTCGTTATTTTGGTATTAATCCGTTTTTTAGGGCTATATTTATGGCATGAAAAGAGAAAACCTACATCAACCATTCGAAATTAGTTTTAGCGAGCTTGACGAATCCTTGCTAAAAGAGCATGAACATACCTTTTTTTGAATTAGTATATATTCTTTCAGGAACAGGCATCCAATGGATTAACAACAATATGTTTCCTTATCATGACGGACATTTGTTTATGATTACTCCCGGAGATACACATTCTTTCGAATCCATACAACAACTAAGTTTGTCGACATCAAGTTTAACGACATATATATACATTCTTCTGTTTTCGGTGCTGAAAATATCCAAAGACTGGAGTTTATTCTTCAACATGCTAATCATCAACCCGGTTGTATACTAAGAAATAAAGTAGATAAGCTATTGGTGAAACCCATGATTGAAGCGATTATCAGGGAATATATTAACCGAAATTTATACAGCAAGGAGATTATAACACAAATAATTAATACGATTATTATTGTGGTAGCACGCAATATCGCAATGTTCTTGCCTGAACAGGTGGATGAATGCTCTGAGGACAAATCGCTTGACATATTGCAGTATATTCAAGCAAACATCTATAAAACAGGTAAAATCAGAGCAAAAGATATAAGCCAACATTTTGGCATTTCGGAGAATTATTTAGGACGATATATCAAAAAACAT